>VOFG01001043.1_pt1 | contig 18692 bp, 32 predicted proteins | sample 5384171 | NCBI WGS metagenome assembly VOFG01 (sample SAMN12384726, study PRJNA508395) | human gut metagenome | isolation source: healthy gut F | host: Homo sapiens
TTGGGTCTTCTGTTACAACTCCGGACGCTGCCTGTCCTGCAATACCAACTCCGATCGCAGATCCTGCACCTGCCAGGAATACTGCCACTGCCGCACCAAGAAGTGCATATACCATTCCCATATCATTCAAATACTCATATCTATTTTTCCTCCTTAATATCTACATATTTTGTCTCCGCATGAAACGGTTCGAAAGGTTTTCCACCGCCTTCGTAGAATTTTCCAAAAATTCCACAAATTGAAGTCGGTTGGTGTGGACATATGCACCAAAGCAGGTTGATTGCCAGGTTCATTGCATGTCCGACGATAAATACTACGATAAATAAGATGACTCCAAATACACTCTTACCAAGCATGCTTCCCATCTGGTTGACAACGGATGCGATAACACCTGTTGCAAGTCCCAGTGCCAGAAGTCTGGAGTATGATAATACATCACTTAACCATCCGGTGTCTGAGTGCCGGATTCTTGCTCGATCTTCCGGACATCAATAACAGTCCGAGTGCCCCGATGATCGCCATTGCTTTTGACAATGTAACAAGTGCTGCCGGGAACACGATCTTCGTCTGTGCGATTGAAGCAAATATCTCTGACGGAAGTAACATCAGGATCAGTCCGATCAGGAAAATGTACCACAATACGATATCGCAGAAGAAATCCAGTACCTTTCCGTCTTTTAACAACATATATCCCTTTGATTCCAAGACCCACGAACAGATGGACCAGTCGAATGCCATCGAATAGATCAGAAGTCGCATCGGATCATTTAACGGTGCAAACCACAGCGGTTTTGATCGTCAGTTCTTTTCCAAAGAATGTGCTCGATACGACGTCTACGACATCTCCAAAATATCCACCGAACAAGATTCCCCATACCATGGTAGAAATTCCACAGTACATGAACATTTTCATGGATTTCCTCATACCGGCACTCATGCGCGGGAATTTCTTAAGGACGATCAGACACACGATTGCGATGATCGCACCATACGCTGCATCTGATAACATCATTCCAAAGAAAAATACATAGAAAAATGACATGATCGCGGTCGGATCGATTTCCCCTTTATGCGGAAGTCCGTAAGACTCAGGACTCCTTCCACACTTTCCGAAAATCCGTTATTTTTAAGGATTACCGGTGGTTCTTCGTCTTCTTTTAACTCTTCTACATCGATCACACAGTCATACGCATCCCCGATTCCTTTCTGGATCGCCGGTATCGCTTCTTTTGCTGCGTAACCACTGATAATAAATGTACGTCTGGACTGCGGAAGTGTTCCCAGTACTTCGTACTTTTCTGCACGCATCCGGTAATAGTCACCGATGATCTTCAGTTCCTCCCGGTCTTCTGCGTAGATATGATCTCTCCCCGGATATCTGCAATTGTCTGTTCGATCTTTCTGATCTGTTCTTCCAGTTCTTCTTTCTGCTTTGCCGGAATCTGCTCTGTCGATACAACCGGTCTTGAGAATCCTGCAGTGCGGGTGTATTCTCCACATCTGCTGCCTGGTCCTTCATACAGAACACGCTTAAGTACACGGCATCTTTATCCTGACTTATAACCGATATATCTACGGCTTCGATCTCCGGATGATCTTCAGCAAGCTTTCCGTAGATCATTTCCAGTGTCGTCTCCGCCGCCATGGTTCCAAGAAGCATTACCGTCTTTTTCGTGCCCGGATAATTCATCGCAACTTCCAGACTCATCCATGGTGTAAGTGCTTCTATCTGGGTATTCCGCTTCACGATCTCAGCCTGTGCTTCCGCAATTTTCTTATGATCAGCGATCAGAAGTCCCGCCACTTCCATGACTGCTTCCTGCTTCGCTGCGGCAGCTTCCATCGTCTTTTTATCGATCAGCTCATTTCCTTCCAGACTGGCGAACATGGATTTTTTCTCCGGTGTATACTGATTCAATACATCCAGTGCGTTTTCCGTGATCTGCACCCGTTTCTCGAAGCTTGATTTCGCACTCTGCGTATCCATCTTCTCGAATCCGGCTTCGTCCTGCGCGACCTGATGCATCTCTATCATGCCCATGGACTGCAGTTTTCCAGAATCGCTTTCCGGTCATGTTTCAATGCGCAGATACTGATTCGCTGCATCTGCAATACTGCCATAACTGCATCCCTCCTTTTTATTTTTTTCACGTTCTTACTCTTCCCATATCATCAGAGCAATGCTTTGATGACTGCGGATACCGCCTCCTCTTCTTTTCCCTGAGCCAGTGCTTTTAATGCTTCTGTCTCCTGTTCCGTCTTCTCGGAAGCCTGTTTCTTTAAGACTTCTCCTTCTTCTTTCGCCTGCAAAAGATCTGCTTCTGCCTGTTTCTTTGCATTTGCTACAGCCTGCTCTTTTATCTCTTTTGCCTCTCTGGCAGCTTTTTCAAGGATCTCGGTACACGTTGCATCTGCTTTTCTTATGATCTCATCCGCTTCATTCTCCGTTTCCTTGATGGTCTTAATGGTTTCTTCTACCATTCATCTACCACCTCTCCTTCAAAAAATACAAAATCTAGTTTAAATTATAATCTTATTTCTGCAATTTTACCATACATTTATTACATTTGTTGTAAATTGTATGTCACTTTGATACATTTTTATCATTTTGTCGTTTTATATTTGTGCACTTATTAATAAGTAGAAACGCCTGCCAGCGCCTCCTGTATTTTTTCATATACCTGGTATGAAAATAAGGATATTATCTCATTTTCTCAACGAAAACGGACAATATCCTTATTTTGTCTAAATAATATGGAATTTATACAGATTGGATTCCTTTTTCTTACCAGTGTAATTCGTGAAGATGCCCTCCAGATTCATACCTGCAAATCCGTTCTGTCTGAGTGCTTCGTAAAAAGCACAATCGCAACCGAGTTGCCGAGGTTCAACGAACGGATGTCGCCTATCATCGGGATACGCACGCAGTCTTCTTTATGCTCTACCAGGATCTCTTCTGGGATTCCAGCGCTTTCTTTCCGAACATGATGTAGCAGTCGGTTCATAGTTCACTTCTGTATATACCTTTGGTGCTTTTGTCGTTGCCATGTAGATCTTGGCTCCCGGGTTCTTTTTCAGGAAATCATTGTAATCAATATAGGTTCTGACATCCAGATGCTCCCAGTAGTCCATGCCGGCACGCTTTAAGTTCTTTTCATTTAAGCGGAAGCCGAGTGGCTCGATCAAATGTAATCTGGTGTTGGTGGCTACGCAGGTTCTTCCGATATTGCCTGTGTTTGCCGGGATTTCTGGTTCGTGTAAGTACGATGTTTAACATGTTGTGTTCCTCCGTTTTTCTATTCTTTTTTCAAAAATGAAAAAATTCTATATAGCTGTATATTTCCGAAAAATCAATCTGACATTTTCCAGCAAATATATTCACCGGTACCTGGTCTTCAAAGCCATAGATGGCCGGTAACTCATTATGTTCCAAGTCATATACTACAACTTTTTTCTTATCCGGGTCAACCATCCAGTATTCTCTGACTCTTGCAGTGATATATTTTTCAGTTTTAATCCCATATCTTTTTTCTTGTAGATGGTGATAATATCTCGATTACCATATCCGGAGCTCCATAGACATGACTTCGAAGATTTTATCTCTGTCACAGCATACAACGACGTCCGGCTGCAGCATCGTCCGGTCATCTTCATCCAGCTGTACGCTGACCGGTGACGGCAGTACCATACATAATCCTTTGTTCTGCCTAATGTACTCTCTTAATCTGATACTGATTTCAAATGCAAGCTGCTGATGAATCGTGGTTGGCGTATTCAGGTCGTAGATGACTCCGTCAATCAATTCTACTCTATATTCGTCCGGAATTGCTTCATAATCCTTTTAGTGTGTATTCGCCTTGCTTTTTACCACGAAAACTTTTCCAGATATCACCTTCATGATCTGTACCATCTCCATAGATGCGATAAGCCGATACGCTTTCTTTCATCATACCAAGATATGGATTAGAAACAGTTCCTTCATATATTCTGGTGATATCATGTTTCCAGACGCTTTGCAGTCTCGTCCATGATTATCTGTAAATATAATATGTTCAATCGGAAATGCTTTTTCCAACTGACAAATTGTGTCATATCTTGGTCTTTTGGTTATTCCGCTGAATATCTTTTGTACCGTTCCCAATGGTACACCGGAACGATCTGATATCTGCTCGCAACTGAAACCTAATTCTGTTTTCTTCTTTTTCATCTCTTCTACAGTCATAGGATCATCTCCTTCCTTCTACAGGACTCTCCATCGACGGATTCTTCCGAACATGTGGTAATCTATATTTCTGGTATTGTTTTCCATATTTTATTATATATCATTCCATTTATCAAGTATATTTTCCATATTTTATTATATATTATTCCAATTCATTTCATCTTATCCAAATCAGTAAAACATTTGCCACTGGCGGCTTTTTGAATATATTTTTATACGCAAAATCCGCCGGACATTTTCCCGTCCGGCGGATTCCTGCACACTATGTAATATTTTATTCCATCCCATTTACAGTCAGCACATCTGCCTACTTATTCTTCACATACTTCTTAAGCAGATACACCGGCGTACAACTCCATGCATGGCAGTAGCTGTTCACGATCGGTGAACCATACGGAGAATACTCCGGCTGATCCGGATCGAATGCTTCCCAGTAGGTATCCGCTCCAAGTGAGATCATCTTACCCCAGTAGCTCTTCATCAGATGGATGGCCTCTTCATCCAGTCCTGCCTCGAATAATGCTTCCACAATGTGATGATACATATATGGTGTTGCGATATTCTTCACCGGGAATAACTCCTGAATCGTGGTCTGCATGATGGATTTATTCTCTTCGTCTGACATTACATGTGCCAGCACCATCCACACCTGACTTGCAATGTTGTATTCATCCCAGGCTGTTGCAAAGAGGTTCTTTTCCGGACGGAAAAGCACGTTCTTTGCATAGTCTGTGATCAGCTCCAGTTTCTTTTCATACATGCTGATCTCAGAGTCTCTTACGACTTTGACAAGCTCGATGAACTGCTTCATGACATAGATCATCTCTGCCTGTCCTGCTGTGTCTTTATTAAAGTCATTGGACCAGTCTACGAATACCGGATAGTTCTCGTCCGGATTCAGTTTGCCATTCTCATCGAACATCTTTAATGTAATGTTCATCTGCTTCTTGGCAATCGGATACAGTTCTCTTATCAGCTCCTCATCCGGGTGTGCCTGATGAAGATCATATAAGGTCGAGATGAAGAACAGGCTGTATTCGAACAGGAATGTATCATCCGGTACATTCTCCGGCTTTACGAATACATTTGCAGAGATCTTACCTTCTTCTGTCGTCATAGCTGCGAACAGATACAGGCATCTCTTTACCAGATCCGTCTGATCAAATGTTGCGTAGTTTGCAAGCGCCTGCAGTCTGAGATCTCCAAGCCATAATCTTCTGTCACGCTTTGGTCCGTCCTCGAACACGTCCTGTGTACAGTCCGCCAGCGTCTTCACACCGATATCATAAATCTTCTGCAGTTCCGGATCTTCGAATCGCATCGGTTCGAAGCCACTGTAATCTGCAGATGTCTCTGTCACAACCGTCGGATCCGAGAATACTGCCTGCCACTTCGGAGATGTATCCAGAACCTTCAATTCCACATAACGGAAGCTGTATCTTCTCGGAAGTTCCAGTGTTGCCGGAAGCTCATCGATATGAATGAACTCTTCCTGTATCCACGAACGGCTGAGCCATCCTTCATAGTCTTTGGATTCCGCTGCAAGCTCTGCCGGAAGTTCGGCAAATTTGATACGCATATACAGCGGTGCATCCATCGGGGATCCAGTCTGATCGATATGAATCTTAAATGTTCCGACTCTGTGATCTCCAAAGTCAAGAATCATTTTATCATTTCTTTTCAGTCCGTATTCCTCAATCTTATCGATGCTCTTATCACTTTCTGTTACGCCGACACCATTTAATTTCAATGGATCTTCGATCACTTCAACGATCCGTGCCGGGTGGATTCTTTCTTTTTTGATCTCCGGGCGGAAGCCTTCTGCTTTGCCAACAGTTTTTCATCATGTTTGAATTTTACATCATTATTGATTTGAAATGTAAATGCCATGTTCTCTCCTCCTGCTTACATCTGTCCAACGCCGTGTTTTTTTCTGTAACATAATCATTCTTGTTCCGGCAATTGCACTGATCAGGACGATTCCTGCAAATCCATACATAGTTGTGTGGATTCTGTCACCTGCTACCAGATAAGGCGTTACCAGTGCGAATAATCCACAGCAGAATCTTGAGAATCCATTGATGAATCCCTGCATAGAAGCTCTTGCCTCAACCGGGAAGGACTCCTGTGTCCATACTTTGTAAATAGACTCTCCGGCAAACTGGTTACCGATGTTGTAGCATGCGATCATACCTACGATCATAGCGATCGTTCCACCGCCAAGTGCGATACCGATCATGGCACCTGCCTGAATCACGATACCTACATAGAAGAATTTGTTTCTGTGTTTACTTCCTGCTGCAGATGCAAATAAGATTCCGCAGATCAGGCCTACAATATTCAATACGATTCCACATCCCGTTGCAAGTGACTGTGATGCATTTGCCTTAACCAGGATATAAGTCTGGAACTGTCCGAATGTATTAGCTAACAGGTTCCAACATACATAGAAGATAATGATGCATGAGAAAAATGATACATATTTCTTTCCGTCTGTTCCTTTAAAAAGAGATGCAAATGATACTTCTGTAGAAGTCTTTGTACCTTCTGCAGCGCGGTATTCATCTCCTGCCGCATGAAACTCTTTGAATTTCTTAGAAAATGTTCTCCATACGAATGCGATTCCTGCAAGTACGGCCAGTAATGCGAATACCATTCTTGCTCCTGCTGCGCCTTCTACGTGAGATACGATAAATGCCATTGCGTAAGATCCAAGTACACCAATCTGCCAGAATACCTGTGTCGATGCGATCAGACTTGCAGATACTTTTTCATTCGGTGCATCATGTGAGATTACAGTAAGGCTGATCGGAAGATCTGCTCCAGAAGCAAATCCTGTGATGATCAGACCTGCAAGTAATACCGGGAAGTTGCCTGACAGTACGCAGATTGCCGCACCGATCAGATACATCAGGTTCATCAGGTTAAATGAACAGATCAGTCCGAATAACTTTGTAATATTTCCTGCAAGCAGTGATCCTGCTGCGATTGCAAATGTAAGTGCTCCTGAGAGGATTCCGACCTGTCCATCGGTAAGTCCAAGTCCTGACTGCCACACTGTAATTGTAGCGGACAGTCCGATGATGATACCGGATCCGAGCATAGATCCGATTCCTGCCGCACCAACCAGCGGCATATATTTCTTTCGTTTCTGCTGATTTACTCATAATTAATTCCTTTCACTCATTCTTGTTTCATATGTTCTGGTTCTATTATTTATTCTGAACTTTCCTGCGTTCTCCAGTTCTTTCTGAATCTGTGGAAATTCCTTATCCAGATGGTAAAACGACATCGTGATGATCGAGCAAATGATCAGGAGCGCCGGGATGTAGATATACATCATCTTGATCGCCGTCAGTGCATTTGCTGTCTGATGAACGGCATCTGCGTCATAAGCTCCCCAGCTCAGTAACAGACCCGAGATTCCTCCGGCTGCTGCCTGTGCTACTTTTCCAAGGAAACCGTTGATTGCCGACAACGTTCCGGTTGTCTGAATACCAGTCTTCCACTCTCCGTAATCCACCGGATCTGCCTGCATGGAGAAGTAGATACTCTCCTTACATCCGTATCCCGCTGCAGATATCACTGCCCCGGCCAGGATGACCGATGTATTCACATTTCCGATAAAGATCACGGCCAGACCTGCAAGCTGTAATCCTGCGGATACGCTGTAAAGGTTACGTTTTCCGAGACGTTTTGCCAGAAATGGAACGGTTAAATTTGCCACCATCGGTACCATTGTCATAACCGTAGCTACCATCGTTGCCATTTTTGCACTTCCCACGTAATATTTATAGTAATAAACAAGTGCAGACGACTGGATGAAATAACCTGTCCACATGAACAGAATGTTAAGTGCGAATAACTTCCACGGTGTATTATGTGCCGCAGACTGAATCGTCTCTTTTAAGGTCGCTGACTTTTCCGTCTGACTTAAGTTATTCTCACGAACCAGTGCGAATGTAAGCAAGAAACATACACATCCCGCAACTCCAAAGATTCCCATAACCCCCGGAATCCGACTGCTTCGTTCCCGTTTCCGACCATTTTCACCAGATACAATGCGGTTGCAGATACAATCGTGGAACCCATGAATGCGAAGAATTTTCTCCATGTCGCAAGTACGGTTCTCTCATTCATATCATCCGTCAAAGTTGGCAATATGGACGCCAGCGGAATATTTACCACTGTATACATGAATGACAGGAAGATGTATGTAACATATGCATACACCAGTTTCCCATCCGGTGAAATGTCCGGCACACTGAATGCCAGTAATGCTGCCACTGCAAACGGCACAGCTCCAAAGAGGAACCATGGTCTGCTCTTTCCCCAGCGGGTTCTGGTCTTATCGATTGCGAATCCAACCAGTACATCAGTAACAGCATCAATAATCCTGCAGACAATAAACATAACAGCGATCGATGCTGCATTGAGTTTCATAATGTCTGTGTAAAAATACAGTAAGTACAGAGAAATCATCTGCCATATTAAGTTACAAGCAAAATCTCCAAGTCCATAGCCAAATCTCTGTCTGTACAAAAATGACTTTGTATTACCCATCTCTTATCCCTTTCTTATGATTTATCGCGCGCTTTCTTAACTTCAAGAGGATTATAACGCAGAAATACCTTTATGAATATTGGATATTTTGACACGTTAATTGACTTTTTTTTGACATATATGTGATTATAATGTTAAAAATGAGTAGATATTGACTATTTTTTACAACATACTGAATTAACAACTTCTTACAAATACTTTTTAACATTTACATCATAATATGCTGAGGTACTATATTAATTATGGCTGATTTAGGGAAAACATTAAATGAATTATTTGAGCTGAATGAAGATGAGAAATTTTATAAAGATTATTTTGAAGTTTCTGCTTCTTCCGGTCAGTTGAAGAAATTTCTGGATAAGGTAGATCTGATGATGCCATCCGCCGCCATCTGATTATCCCGGAACTGCTGCCGGATATCATTTCTTATGAAATGAATGATGATGAATACTTTAAAGACAATGACCGGAATGTATTCATCAGCAAACATAACCGGTACACGCCTCCGTTTTTACACAAGCACGACTTTTTGAGATTATCTTTTGTATTTACCGGACATTGCTCACAGACTATCTCCACGACCAGAAAAGATTTTACCGAAGGGGATCTGATTTTTATTGCCCCTGGTGTGTATCATACGATGGAAGTCTTTGACGATAATTCCATCGTATTCAACATCCTTCTGCGAAAATCCACATTTTCACAGATGTTTATTCCGCTGATGAAGGGGAACAATCTGTTAAATGAATTCTTCTCGGAAGGATTGTATCATTCCCAGCAGATCGACTACGTTATCTTCCACTCCGGCGGTGAGCATCTGATCGATTCGCAGAAAGAGATGCTAAATGTATACCATGAGCACCTCTTTCACGATGCATTTTTCCGATCAGGTTCTGGTCGGCATGCTTACTCAGCTCAGCGCAAAGATGATGCGCCATTACCGGAATACGGTAGAATCTTCTTACCGTGACAAGAATGAACACCAACCGGAAATTTTAAAGTTATGCACTATATGCAGAGTCATCTGGAAGATGTCACTCTGCAGGACATCGCGAATCATTTCGGCTTCTCACTATCGTATTGTTCCAGACTGATCAAGTCCACGACTGGACAGTCTTTTAATGACTGGAAGCGGCTTCTCCGGATACAGAAAGCAGAACGGCTTCTGGTGAATACGCAGAAGTCCGTTGCGGATATCAGTGAGATTCTTGGATATGAGAATCCAGAGACATTTATCCGGGCGTTCAAGAAAGAGCTGCATATTACTCCGGCGAAATACCGGAGCCGGGAGATTACTCCAAAGACAAATTCATAAAAAATATCCGGCAGAAAATATTATCATTTCTGCCGGATGTTCTAATACTCTGACATACTCCTCTCCACCTGCACTGCTGCGATCGCACCATCTGCCACCGCAGTCACTACCTGTCGCAGGCTCTTGGCTCTTACATCTCTGCTGCATACACACCCGATACATTGGTATGCATGTCCTCATCCGTCTTAATGTATCCCTTGTCATCCGTCTCTACTTTATCTGCAAACACGCCGATATTCGGGATCATACCGATGAATCCAAACAGTCCGAACAGTCCGTCTTTCGGATCGGCTTCTATCTTTGTAAGTTCTCCCGTCTTCACATTCTTCACAGTCATCGTCTGGAGCAGTCCGTCGCCGCCCACTTCTTCGACTACCGAATCCCACAGAAATGTGATCTTCGGATTGGCAAATGCTTTCTCCTGAATAGACTTTGCTGCACGCAGCTCGTCTATTCTGTGAATAATCGTAACTTTTCTGGCAATTTTGTAAGGTACAGCGCTTCTTCCACCGCTGCATCCCCGCCGCCCGCTACATAGACTTCCAGGTCGGTAAAGAAGTTCGCATCACAGGTCGCACAGTAAGAGATTCCACGTCCCTTGTACTCCTGCTCGCCTTTGCATCCGATTGGTCTTGCATATGCACCGGTTGCAATGATGATATTTTTCGCCTGATAGGTATCTTTTTTCGCCTGTCAGGACTTTGATGTCTCCGCTCAGTTCTGCATTTGTGATCGTATCACGGACATGTTCTGCGCCGAACTGTTCTGTCTGTTCATACATTCTGCGTACAAGAGAAACTCCCGTCTCTCTCCTTCTACGATCTGTCCCGGATAGTTTTCTATTTCGTCTGTGTTGATAATCTGGCCGCCGGCCTGTCCTTTTTCGATGATCAGGGTGTCCAGTCTGCTTCTGCCTGCATATAAGCCTGCGCTTAATCCCGCCGGACCGGCGCCAAGGATGATTACGTCATATATGTGATCCATGTGTGTGTCCTCTCTTTCTTTTCGTATGTATTTTTTAAAATTATTGATCGTATGATTCTATCTTATTTTACATGATTTTAGCTGTTGGCATACCAACAAATTACAATTAAAAATTTCCTTTTTTGTTTTTATATTACTTGCTAAAGATATATTTCTTTGATATTATAATTATACAAAAACAACCGCTCAAAGTGGTTGGCCATATTGAGTAATAGAAATCCACCCATACTTTTTGAGGGTTGGTTTTCTATTTTCCTACTGACATTCAAATATAAAAAGTCAAAATTTTTATTGTTCATTTACACCACCTCCTATCTATGTATCACAGGACTTCCACCCATTTTGTTTGTAGTAGTATATTTACGTTTTATTTATTCAATCATTAAATAAACTTCATTATATCTTCCATAATCTGCTCTTTCGTCAGATGATTCTCTTTCAGAACTTCTGCTACATCATAACGGTCGAGTAACTCTTTTCTTCAGTCCGAAGGTCAGAACCTTCATGTCCGAATCTCCGTAGAATCTTGCGATCTTCTCACCGAATCCGCCATCCAGAATACCATCTTCCAGAGTGATCACAACATCATGATCTTTCTTAAGCTCTTCCAGAAGTTCTGCATCAATACCTGTAATATAATATGGATTGATCACAGTTGCATCTGTTCCGGTTACTTTCTTAAGCTCTTCTGCAACTTCTTTGCCAAGTCCGTAGAATGTTCCAAGTCCAATCACTGCAACCTTAGAGCCTTTCTGAGTTACTTCGTATTTGTTCAGATCACCGAAGTCTTTTTTGTAATCTCTTTTCCGTCAGAGATCACACTGCGCCCGGAAGCTTGATTGCTACCGGATACTCATTCTGTTCGATACTCCAGTCGAGCATTGCCAGGTATTCTTCCTTCGTTGTCGGAGCAAAAGGTACACCAGATTCGGGATATTTGCCATCATTGGGATGTCATATAGTCCAAGGTGTGTCACATCATTCATTCCGTATACCGAACCACAGAATGTTACAATAGTTGCCGGGCTGTTGTTGATGCAGAGATCCTGTGCGATCTGGTCATAAGTTCTCTGTACAAATGTACTGTATACTCCATAAACCGGTTTTTCCGCCATTTGCGGCAATTCCGGAAGCCAGTGCTACGGCTGTCTCTTCTGCGATACCGACATCTACGAACTGTTTTTCCCTGCTTCTTTTCTCTTATCTTCTGTGAATCCCATAACAGTCGGTGTTCCGGATGTGATCGCTACCACTGCCGGATCTTTTTTCATCTTATCCAAAAGATAATTCATGGAAATATCCGAATAGTCTTCTTCTGTCATCTCGTATAACGGCTCACCTGTCTCGATATGAAATGGTCCATTATAATGCCATACTTCTTTGTTCTGCTCTGCCGGTGCATATCCTTTTCCTTTAAGGTATTGATATGGACAACAACTGGTTTCCTGCTGTCTTTGACACTCTGGAATGCTTCGATCAGGTCTCCGACAGTCATTTCCGTGATCCACGTAAATGTAATCCAGTCCCATAGCCTTTGAACAGGTTGCATTCTGCCTGTCCGTTTGTCTCACGGAGTAATTTTAAGTTGCCATATAATCCACCGTGATTTTCTGCGATGGACATATCATTGTCATTTACAATGATGATCAGATTTCCGTCTAATTCTACTGCATAGTCCAGTCCTTCCAGTGCTTCACCGCCGCTTAAGGAACCGTCACCGATCACTGCGATCACATTTCCTTCTTCCCCTTTTCAGGTCTCTTGCTTTTGCAAGTCCGCATGCGAGGCTGACGGATGTAGATGTATGACCTACAGTGAAATGATCGTGTACACTTTCATTTGATTGCTGTAGCCGGACACATCATCGTAATGTTCTTCATAGAGATATGCATCCTTTCTTCCTGTCAGCATCTTGTGCGGATAGGTCTGGTGTGATACGTCATATACAATCTTGTCTTTTGGTGACTCGAATACATAATGCAGTGCGATCGTTGCCTCTACCATACCGAAGTTTGGTCCGAAGTGTCCGCCGTGGATGCTGGCTCTCTTTAACAGTGCTTCTCTCATCTCACCTGCCATTACGGTCATCTCGTCTACGGTTAATTTCTTTACGTCTTCTGGTCCGTTAATCTTTTCTATATACATGAACTATTCTCCTCCCAGTTTAATACTCCTGTCTTTACTGCTTCTTCGTATTTGGAAATTTTGTAATTCAACCGGTTGATCGCTGACTCTATCTGCGCTTTCTGCTCTTCTTAACTTCTCTCTTTCTTCCGAAAGAAGCTGAAGTCTTGCTTCAAATGTCTCGTCGCCCTCCTGATATAATTTTACATACTCGATCAGTGCCTCCACGGGAAGTCCTGCTTTTTTCTCATACAGATCACAAGCTCCACCCATCCAAGGTCTGATTCCTGATAGTCTCTGATTCCGCCTGCCGTACGTGTTACTTCCGGTATCATGCCGATGCGTTCATAATAACGCAGGGTATCAGCGGAAATGTCATATGTTTCACTTACTTCTTTTATCGTCAATCCAGACACCACCTTTCCGTTCATTACTATAGCACTTGGAGTTCGCTCCAAGTCAAGATTTTTTCCAAAATGTAAGAGTAAATTCCGGATTATACAATTCATCCTGTATTTTCTGATATCTGCAGAAGCTGCATAGCAATAACAAAAAGCCGTCAGGAATATAATTCTAATTCATACATTAACATTCCCTGACGGCTTTTCTATTTCTATTATTTCTTTTAAATTCTCTTCAAATCAGCTTCCGTCAACCTTACTTCTTCTGGCTTCTCAGTCTCTCAACAAACCGACTGAGTCTTCCGATCGCTTCTTTCAGATCTTCCAGTGAGTACGCATACGATACACGCAGGAAACCTTCCCCGCTCTCACCAAACGCACTTCCCGGTACGACCGCAACCTTTTCCTCTTCCAGGAACCGCATTGCGAATTCTTCAGAAGTCATACCAAATTCTTTGATACTTGGGAAGATATAGAATGCACCAAACGGCTCGAAGCATTCTAACTTCATCTTTGCAAATTCATTGACCAGATATCTTCGTCTCTGGTTGTATGCATTTTCATCTGCTGTACTTCATCTTCGCAGTGGCGTAAGCCCTTCGATGGCTGCATACTGGCTGTTGGTCGGCGCACACATGATTGCAAACTGATGGATCTTCAGCATCTGTTCTATGATCACAGATGGTCCGCAGATATAGCCAAGTCTCCATCCTGTCATGGCAAATCCTTTGAGAATCCGTTGATCACCAGTGTTCTTTCCTTCATTCCCGGAAGGGATGAAATGGACACATGCTCTGTCTTATATGTAAGTTCGGAGTAAATCTCATCCGAAAGCACATACAGGTCATGTTTTTTCACAACTTCCGCAATTGGCTCCAGATCTTCTTTTGTCATGATTGATCCTGTCGGGTTGTTCGGGAATGGCATGACTAACATTTTTGTCTTTGGCGTGATTGCTGCCTCCAGTTCTTCTGCCGTCAGTTTGAATTCGTTCTTTTCCTGAAGCGGAATAACAACCGGATTACCGTCTGCCAGAATGGTACAAGGTAAATACGATACATAGCTCGGCTGCGGGATCAGGACTTCATCTCCGGATCCAGCATTGCGCAGTGCCACATCGATTCCTTCACTTCCTCCAACCGTCACCATGATCTCATGATCCGGGTCATATTCTACATGTATCTTACGTTCCAGATATTTGCTGATCTCGATCTTCAGATCTTTAAGACCTGCATTCGATGTATAAAAAGTCTTGCCCCTGTTCCAGGGTGTAGATACCTTCTCTCTGATTCTCCATGGTGTGTCAAAATCAGGTTCTCCACACCAAGGGATATTGCGTCAGGCATCTCACTTACCAGATCAAAGAATTTACGGATTCCAGATGGTTCGATGCCTGTGATTTTCTTAGATAATGGATTTCTCATCATGGTGTTACAAGCATCCTTTCTGTTTTTTCTGTCCGAACATGATTGTTCCGTGATCCTTTATATTTCTTCAGTACGAACTGTGTGCTGGTTCCTGTGACATCTTCGATCGGTGATAATTTACTTGATACAAACCTTGACACTTCCTGCAATGTCTTGCCTTCGATCAGAACCATCATATCAAAATCACCGGAGATCAGATATACGGCTGATACTTCCGGATAATTACAGATCCGTTCTGCTGTCTTATCAAATCCCGTGTCACGCTGTGGTGTTACTTTTACTTCGATCAGGGCATTCACATACTCTGTTCCTGTCTTATCCCAGTCGATCAGTGTATGATAGCCACAGATGATCTTTGCTCTTTCCATGGCAGAAATCTCATTTGCTACGGTTACTTTGTCGGTTCCAAGAAGAACTGCCAGTTCTCCGAGGTCCACCCTGCTATGCTTCTCCAGATACAGGAGTATCTGCTTTCTTAATTCTTCCATCATTCATACCTCCGCTATATAGCTTCAAGATCTCATCCGGAGCCGGACGGTCGATATAACGCATCTCTTCTCCATTTCTTAAGATCTTATCGTTGTTGTCTGTTGTATGTCCGATTACTGCTGCTGTAATCCCCTGATTGTTCAGCGCATCTGCCAGTACTTCCCCATTGTCAGTCACAGCCAGAAAACTTCCTGTAGATATCATCTGATATGGATTCAGCCGGAAATGTTCACATACCTCGATCGTTTCCTGTAAAATACTGATTTTCTTCATATCAAGATCCAGTCCCTGATTAATTCCAGTGCCAGATTCCACAGTGCTGCCAAGATCCCGCCATCTGCGACCTGACGTACGACAAATGCGCCCCCGGCTTTTGCGGCTTCGATTTCTTTTTGGAGCAAATATCTGCTGTCCGTATGACTTTATCTGCTTCATGAAAACTGGCGCAAAACGAGTCTTAAGTTCCTGTTCTTTTTCTTCCGTGATCCGAGCATACCATCCATTCCTGCATGCCCTGCGAACACAATATCCTTACAGGCTCGTGCGGTTTCCCGGTTCCATGCTTCTTCCTTTGGAGCCTTTGCGATTCCTGTAACCGTCACTGCGATCGCCCGAACCGCCGGATTGACAGATGCCTGTACTCCTGCAAGCATGATATTATACTTTTTGCATGCTTTTTTGAGAAGCTTTTCAATCTTGTGGATTCTGGATTTGAACACGTATTCCGGATAGGCGATCTGTACACTAATGCCTGCAGATGGTTCATGCGTATCCTGCATATCCTCACTCCGGATATCCGCTTCCTGCTCCTCATCCTCTGTTATATCAGGGCAGACAGAGAACACTGCACCCTGTGCCGCCAGTGCGTTCACAGTCTGTGCAAGTGCGTGTACACCGATCTGCAATCCGTAGACGGTAACTGTTTCACTTTATAAGCTGTTCTGTCTGTGTCTCTAACTTCATGTTTATTATGTTCCCTTTTATATTTATACAAGATACGGAATAATCATCGTTGCTACCATGGCAATGATGACGATAAGCACAACAATTGATACAATTCTTCTTGTTCTTTTATTGTTGAAATTCATTCTTCTACCTTCTTTGATTATATTTTCGTTACTGCTTCTTCTCATTCTTATCAATTTTACGTAAACAGTAACGTATTTCTCTACATTTTATACTCTTTACAATATTTTTGCAAGAAACAATCCTCACATTTCGGACTTCTTACACTGCAGATCGTACGCCCTTTTCATAATTTAATTTTCTCTATCTTACAGACTCTTGCCTCCTGATTCAGCGGATTTCTGTTCTGATAGTCAAATAAAATATATGTATCTGTCAGTTTGAAATATTCCAGATGCGTCATTTTACGCATCTGATTTCTGTCGTATTTTCCATAATTTGGAAGGTACTCATGCGTCTCCTCTTCTGTCTCATAAAATGCTCTTGCAGCATCTTTCGTTACCGGATATTCTCCGGCAAATCCTGGACGGCTCTTTGCATTTTCACGCAGATAATAATCATAAGTGAGCACTTCCCGGAATAAATCTTCTTTTTTTCTTTGTGATATTTTCTCACATAATTTAACAGGATCTCATATCTTGCACTCCGCTTGTGCTGAACTGAATTATAATCATTTTCTTCATAATAAGCGGCAAGCCGGTCATACATATCAAATGCAGAATCATATTCTTTTTCCAGTTCTTCCATCGTGTTCGTGAATTGACGGCTGTTATAATACACTTCTACCATCTCTTCCACGCCTTTCAGCCTCAATACATCTTCATAAGAAATCCATTTTGTATAAAGTACTTCATACGGTGGATGCGCTTTGTGCACAATTCCATATTCCTTCTGATGTTCCTGCATAAATGATCCTTTCAGCACTTTCAGGAATCCTAACTGGAGTTGTTCTGGTTTTAATGCATAGACATCATCAAAAGAATGTGCGAAGCTTTCCACATCTTCGTATGGAAGTCCCGCAATCAGATCCAGATGTTCGTGTACATTTCCTCTCTCCTGGATTCTCCTCACGATTCTGGATACTTTTTCAAAATCCATAACTCTGTGGATCTCTTTAATCGTCTTCGGATTTGTTGACTGCACACCTATTTCAAGCTGTACCAGTCCGGGGCGCATCTGTTCTAACAATTCCAGTTCTTCCTCATTCAGAATATCTGCCGCAATCTCAAAATGGAAATTCGTGATTCCATTATCATGCTCCATGATATATTTCCAGATTGCAATACTGTGATCGTGCTTACAGTTAAATGTACGATCGACGAATTTCACCTGCGGAACATTATGGTCCAGGAAAAACTGCAGTTCCTTCTTTACCAGTTCTATATCTCTGAACCGCAGGCGCTTGTCTACCGAAGACAGACAGTAGCTGCAGGAAAATGGACAGCCTCTGCTTGTCTCATAATAGATAATTTTGTGTTCAAAATCTTCTATGTGGTCGTAGACAAACGGAACCTCACTTAAATCCATGATCGGCCGCCATGGTTTATCGATGATTTCATTTTCTTCTGTCCGGAAAGTAATGCCTATAACATTTTTTAACTGGTTATCCACACTCTCTGATTTTTTCCAGGAGTTATCCACTGATTCTCATTTTCTTTTTTCGAATTCATTTCGGTATATCCGGCAAATTTCTTTAAATGTCTTCTCTCCTTCCCTTTCATTACACCTTTGACACACGGTAGACGTCTTAACACATCCTGCGCATCATAGGAAACTTCCGGACCCACCAAGCCAGATTGGCATATCCGGGCGTAATTTTCCGATTTCCAACACAATCTCCTCTATATAATCCAGGTTCCAGATATAGCAGGAAAGGCAGAGGATGTCCGGTTTTCTCTTATAGATATCCATCAGGATATCATCCTTCTGCTGATTGATCGTGTATTCCCCGATCTCCACCGCCGGATCTTCGGCATAGGCTTTCAGACTGTAGACCGCTAGATTGGAATGTATATATTTTGCATTGACTGCTGCCAGTAATATCTTCATTATGCTTTCCTCCAGATCAGAATCTCTCCTCCGGTCATATACCGGATAAGATAAATCCTCATATATCTAGGTATTATAAATTGGTATCGCCTTTTTTTACAACATTTCCATTGACTTTTGCCCGGAACACGTTAAAATATTGAGCTGTGCAG
>VOFG01003507.1_pt1 | contig 18680 bp, 20 predicted proteins | sample 5384171 | NCBI WGS metagenome assembly VOFG01 (sample SAMN12384726, study PRJNA508395) | human gut metagenome | isolation source: healthy gut F | host: Homo sapiens
TCCGGTATGCTTCGTTCAGTTACGTATTGCTGCTTGAAGCCGGTGAAGATGGTGAGTGGACGGTGGTGGCAAATCGACGGATACCGCACGTTCCCGAAATATTCTGGACCGAAATTCGAAACGTAGGACGGTTTCCAGCACCAACGCCGGCGCGTCAGGATGGGCCAGAAGCATATCAGGCTTCTTCCATGGTTGCGCTGTCAACCTGACTATCGCAACTCGGCAAGGATTTCGCGGCTCTTAACGCTTTCTCGTATGGTGCATCTCCTTGATGTAGCGAGGAGAAGTGCTGGCGTGTGGCTTTGATTTCAACGGATTGATCAATCAGGCGAAGAAGCAGGCCGCGCTCAACGTGTCGTCGATACGCAAGTCGGTCAACGAAGACAATCGCCCGGTTGTGGGAGTTTCGTCGACATGCGTGTTCACTATGCGCGATGAATATCCTCACCTGCTCAGTGTCGACAATTCCGACATGCGCGACCAGATTAATCTTGCAACCCGCTTTGTGCATATGTTGATTGAAAACGGAACTGAAATTGAAGTTTCGCAATGATTTCCATTGAAAGCCGCTTACACCACACACCGTGCCATGGAAACTCGGATGATCGTATTATTCAATCGACCTGCTCCCGCAGACATTCGGGCCATAGACGACGGTTCTTCGTCGCAATGCTGCGGCATCGCCGGAACATACGGTTTTCAAGAGAAGGAGTTCCGGCGGCACGGCATCGAGCACCGCGTCCGCCTCGCCGCTCTGGCGCATAAAGGCGATCGCGTCATAGAACGCGCCCACGCCCGGGATGACCAGGCCGTCGGCATTACGGATCGCTCCGGATCGTCCGATGTGCAGGGCAGCACCGGCGCGCGCAAGCCCGCGCACGACGCTCGACAAGTTGCCCTTGTGGTAGTCGACCACCACAATCTTCGGTTCGCCCAATACGACCCTCCACTTCATATCATCCAAAACCACCGCAAAGGGACAGGCACCTTCGTGGTGGTTTTACCCTTTGTGACGGTTACAGCGAGCCCTTGGTGCTGGGGGATGCCCTGCACGTGGGATCGAGCTCGCAGGCGTGACGCATCGTGCGGCCCACGGCCTTAAAGGCGGCCTCGATAATGGTGCGAGTTGCCGCCCGCGAGCTCGCGCACGTGCAGCGTGAGCTTGGCATCGCGTGCAAAGGCATAGAAGAACTCGACGGCCAGCTCGGTATCAAAGCTGCCCACGCGCTCGGTCGGCACGGGCAGCTTCGCAGTAGGCCTGGCCGCGACCCGAAATGTCCACGGCAGCCATCACGAGTGTCTCGTCCATGGCAATCGCTGCATCGGCAAAGCGTGTAATGCCCGCCTTGTCGCCCAGCGCCTGGCAAAACGCCTCGCCCAGCACAATGCCCGTGTCCTCGACGGTATGATGCGCACGACCTCCACGTCGCCCACCGCGTGCACCGTCAGATCGAACAGGCCATGGCGGCCAAAAGCGTTGAGCATGTGGTCGAAAAACGGCACACCGGTCGAGATATCGCACACGCCGCTTCCATCCAGGTCGAGCTTTTACGACAATGTCGGTCTCGCCCGTCTTGCGGGTCACCTCGGCATAGCGGTCCATCTATCTCCTCCTTCACCAGCACGGCAAACGCGGCCAGCACCTCGTCGTTTTCCTGCGGGGTGCCTACGGTAATGCGCAGACAGTCCGCGAGCCCCGGCGCGTAACTAAAGTCGCGCACCAAAATCGAATACTCGTCGCGCAGACGCTCGCGCACGCGCGTGGCATGCGGCGTGCGCACGAGCACAAAGTTCGCCGCGCTCGGCCATGCCTCCACGGGCAGGCCCTCGGTAGCCATCGCGCGCAGGGCGCACAGCTCGCGCTCGCGCTCGGATGCGACCTGTGCCACCACGGGCGCGTACGCATCGCGGGCACGCACGCAGGCAAAAGCGCCGCCGCCTGGCTCAACACGTTGACCGAATAGATCTGGCGAATCGCCGCGAACACGTCGATGACCTCGGGCGCCGCGATCACATAGCCCAGGCGCGTGCCGGCGGCGCCGAACGCCTTGGACAGTGTATGCAGAATCACCAGGTTAGGATGCTCGGCAATAAGGCCTTGCGCCGTAGTTGCCGCGCCAAACGAATCGTCGGCAAACTCCACGTAGGCCTCGTCGACCATGACCATGCCGGGGCAGGCATCGCACAGAGCCGCAACAAAGTCGAGCGGCGCCACGTCACCCGTGGGATTGTTGGGCGAGGTCACGATCGCCAGATTGCACTCGGGAGCCGCCGCAAGCACCGCCGCCTGGTCGAGCTCAAAGGTCGCCGGGTCGCGCCACACGTCGCGCACCTCGGTCTGGCACAGCGACGCAAAGAACGCATACTCGCTAAAGCACGGCGGGCAGTTGAGCAGGGTCCGCCCCGCGCCGCCAAACGCCAGCAAGTAGTTATAGAGTAGCTCGTCGCCGCCGTTTCCCACGCAGATGTTCTCGCGCGTCACGCCATGCCAGGCAGCAAGCTCGTCGCGCAGGTCGTTGGACATGGGATCGGGATAGCGGTTGAGCGGTGCGGCAGCCAAGGCCGCATCAACCGCCTCGCGCACGCCGGCCGGCACGGGATAGGTGTTCTCGTTGGCCGAAAGATTGATGCGCGTGGGCGTAAAGTTGGGATCGTAGGGGCTCGATGCCGGTCAAGTAGGGCTGGACGAGCTCCTTCATGCGGGGCGTCAGCTCGGCCATATTAGGGCCTCCCTCGCCGGTCGCGCCAGCGGCACCGCCCGCAGCCGCCGCCAGGTCCACGCCCTCAGCAACCGTCGCCACGGCGTCGCCCGGCCAGGCGACCTTGGTCAGGTCGGCCGCAGCCAGTGACTCGGCACTCACGGCATCCTCGCCCTGCTCCAGCACGCGACGACGCAGGGCAGCAGAAAGCGCGTGCGCCCACAGGCCCTCGGCCTCGGCTGGACGCTGTGTGGGGGGAGCGTCAGAGAGCAGGCCCTCGGGCGTATAGCAAATGACGCTCGAGCGCTTAACGAACTCTTCGACCGAAAGCGGGTTGGAGAACATGGCCGTGCCGCCGGTTGGCAGCGTGTGGTTGGGACCGGCAACATAATCGCCGAGCGGCTCGGAGCTCCAAGCGCCCACAAAGATGGCGCCGGCGTTGCGAATGCCGCCGAGCAGGCCCATCGCGTCCTTGCAGTGCAGCTCCAAGTGCTCGGGCGCCACGGTATTCACCGCCTCGACGGCGGCAGCCATGTCGGCGGCCACCACGATGGTGCCCTCATTGTCGAGCGAAGCACGCGTGATCTCGGCACGCGGCGACTGCGCCACCAGGATATCGATGCCTGCCTCGACCTCGCGCGCAAACTGCTCGTCGCAGGTCACCAGATAGCAGGCTGCCAGCGGATCGTGCTCGGCCTGGGCCATCAGGTCGGCCGCGACCACCATGGGCTTGGCCGTGGCATCGGCCAGCACGCAGACTTCGGAGGGGCCAGCGACCATGTCGATACCCACGTCGCCCGAGACAATCTGCTTGGCCGCAGCGACAAAGGCGTTGCCCGGGCCGGTGATCTTGTCGACGCGCGGAATAGTCTCGGTGCCGTACGCCAGCGCGGCCACGGCCTGAGCGCCACCCACCATATAGATCTCGTCCACGCCGCCGAGCTTTGCCGCGGCGAGCGTATACGGGCTGATCAGGCCATCTTTCTGCGGCGGGGTCACCATGACCACGCGCTTGACGCCGGCGACCTTGGCGGGAATGGCGTTCATGAGCACCGTGGAGGGATACTGCGCGCGACCGCCCGGCACGTAGATGCCGGCCGCCGCGAGCGGGGTCACCTTAACGCCGAGCATCGTGCCGTCCGCACGCGTGGTAAACCAGCTCTGCTCGACCTCGCGCTGGTGGAACTCACGAATCTGGCGTGCAGCCTTTTCGAGCGCCGCGACAAAAAGCGGGATCGAGGCCTTCGAGCGCGGCATCGATCTGCTCCTGCGGCAAGCGGAAGCTCTGCAGCTCGACACCGTCAAAGCGCTGGCAATAGTCGCGCACCGCGGCATCGCCGTTGGCACGCACGTTGGCCACGATATCGCGGGCGGCGTCGACGATGTTTTGCGGCAGCACGCCCTTGCGGTTGAGCTGGTTGGTAACGAGGCGCTCACCGGGAGTAAGCTTAATGGTCCTCATATCGGTATCCCCTATCGGTCGAGGTCGTGTTCGAAAAACGAGAGGCCAGGCGGCGGCGTCAGTCGGCCCGCAGCCCGGACGTTGGGCGCCCGTGCGCGCTCGCGCTATTGTGCCGAGCCCGCGACGGGCTCAAAATGCTTGTCCTTCACGGCGACCGCCAGGCGATCGCCAGATTGCGTACGCGCGGATCAAGGCGCGCGGCACCCGGGTTGACAAAGAAGCGGGCCGTGCAGTCCATGATGCGACCGGTGATGACCAGGTCGTTGTCGCGCAGCGTGGCGCCCGTGGCGGTAATATCCACGATGCGATCGGTCATGCCGACGATGGGGCCCAGCTCGATGTTGCCGTGCAGCGAAACGATGTCGGCGTTCACGCCGCGCTCGGCATACCAGGCACTCGCGATGCGCGGATACTTGGTGGCCACGCGAAGAGACCCGCGGCGGGCATAGTTGCGCTCGGCCTGGCCGGCACGCCACGCGGGCTCCGCCTCGATAAAGGTGCACAGACCATAGCCCAGGTCGACCAGCTGCAGCAGGTTGAGGTCTGCCTCAATGAGCGAGTCCCAACCGCAGATGCCGCAATCGGCACCACCGCAGCCCACAAAGGCAGGCGCATCGCTGGGACGCACGATGACAAACTCGATATCGCCGACCGCGCCCTTGCCGGCACGCGTGTCGCGGCCGCGCACGATCAGGTGACGGCCGGGGTCGCGCAGCTCCGAGACATCCAAGCCCGCGGTCTCGAGCACGTCGAGCGTGTCGGCCTTAAGCGAGCCCTTGGGCACGGCGATGCGCAGCGGGCCCTCGGCGCCACGGCCCACGGCGTGGTCGCCATCGGAAGCGGCGTCCTCGGCCGAGGTGCGCGCGGCCTCCAGGCGCTCGAGCGAAAAGGCGAAGCCCGCCGCCGGCACCTCGATGCCGTCGCCAAATGCGCCGGTAAAGATGGAGTCATAGCGTCCGCCCGAACCGACCGGATCGGGCAGTCCGCCGGCATAAGCCTTAAAGACCAGGCCCGTGTAGTAATCGAAAGAGTTCATGATAGAGAAGTCGAACGACAGCACCTGGGCGTCCTCGGGTGCCAGGCCCTCGACCAGGGCACGCAGCTCGCGCGTCAGCGGCGCGACGATACCGGCGGCCTCCAGCAGCGCGTCCACGCGGTCGAGTACCTCGGCACCGCCGTGCAGGCGCGGCAGCTCGCTAATGGCGGCCTTGACGGCATCGGACTCGGCGCTGGCAGCCACGCGGGTATCGAGGCCCACAAAGTCGTTGGCATGCACGCAGCGCAGGGCCTCGGCGGCCAGCTCGCGATCCTCGCACGCCGCGAGCAGTTCCTTAAACGGGCGCACGCTACCTGCGATAATGCGCGCATCGGGCAGTGCCAGCTCGCGCACGGCCTCGGCCACCAGCGAGACGATCTCGACATCGCCCGCGGTATCGCCCGCGCCGATAAGCTCAAAGCCCAGCTGCGTAAACTGGCGCGAGCCACCGGCATTGCGCTGACACTCGCGAACCACCGGCGCCTCGTAGCGAAGGCGTAGGGGCAGGTCGGCCGCGCGCATGCGGGTCGAAACCAGACGCACGATCGGCAATGTGTTGTCGGGACGGACCACCAGCAGGCGGCCATCATCGTCAAAGAGCTTAAACGGTGTGTCCGCAATGCGGCCGCCTTCCTCGAGTGAACCCTTGTCCTCGAGCAACGGCGTTTCGACCGGCAGGTAATGATGCTCCCTAAAGCAGCCCTTCACCGTCAGCGCAATCTCCTCGCGCGCCTGAGCCTCCTCGGGCAATATGTCCCGGAATCCCCACGGTGTGGCCGTCATCTGGTGAGCCTCCTCATGCTGTGTTGCATACAGAGCAGACGACCGGCATAGCTCCGCCGGTCTTTTGGGTACTTTAGCATACTAGAGTGCTTGCGGGGAAAATCCTTGTCCGCAGCTCACACCGTATTCATTTGGAAACATAGGGGCAGACGCTCAGCTAAATCTGACGATTATCTAGGCCAACCAAGAAACCATATCCCGTTTTTCGTCTAAAAACTGGGATGCGGTTTCCGCTGAGGACCTTTTCCGAACTGCTTCTGCAGCGGCTGTTTTGGCTCCGGGACCGCGTCAATCGCATATCTTTATGGCGCCTTTATCCTACACATGTTGTATAACTACCAAATGTGGAATATAACAAAGAGCAAAACATAGGCTGAGCGTTATGGAGGATTGAGGTTGAAAGAGAAGCTATTTCGATGGGTCGTGAAGCACCGCAAACCCCATCATCGCGTTCTATGCGGTGGCAGCACTGGTATGCCTGTTCCTGCGCCAGTTTGTAGGCGTTAACTACGACATTACGAGCTATCTGCCCGACGAAGCGGCGTCGACCGTCGCTCTGAATACCATGGGTGATGAGTTTGAGGGTGACATTCCCAACTGTCGCGTTATGGTGCCCATGTCTCGATCGCTCAGGCGCTCAAATACAAGGACAAAATCAAAAAGGTCGACGGCGTCGAGGAGGTCCTATGGCTTTTGACGACGCGGCAGATATCGATCAGACCGCTTGCCACGCAAGACAAAGACACCGTTGAGACCTATTACAAAAAGAACAACGCCCTGTTTACGGTGACGGTTAATTCCGAAAAGGAGATCGAGGCAACCGACGCCATTCGAGATATCGTGGGCGACGAGGGCGCCATTACGGGCTCGGCCATGTCTAACGCGCTCGCCACCACATCGACCGAGCAGCAGATCAGCATTATCACGGTCGCTGTCATAGCGATTATCTTCGTGATTCTGGTCATCACGACTACCAGCTGGGCCGAACCCATCCTGGTGCTGCTGGGCCTGGGCGTCTCGGTGTTTATCAACTGGGGCACCAACCTCATCTTTGGCGAGATTAGCTTTGTCACCAACTCTGCGGGCTCCATTTTGCAGGTTGCCATCGCGCTGGACTTCTCGGTCTTTTTGCTGCACCGCTTTAACGAGGAGCGTGGCCGCCACGGCAGCGTTGCCGAAGACATGGTGCAGTCGTGCTGCCTGTCCTCGGTCGCCGTGTTTTTCGAGCGGTTGCACGGTCTGCATCGGCTTTATCGCGCTTGCCGCCATGCAGTTTAAGATCGGCCCCGACCTTGGTCTTGCCCTTGCAAAGGGTATCGCCATCAGCCTGGTATCGGTCTTTACCTTTGTTCCTTCGATGTTCGTTCAGTTCGATGGCTTTGTGCAAAAATCGCAGCACAGGCCCTTTGTCCCGCCGCTGGGTAAGTTCGCCCGTCTGGTGCTCAAGGTCTGTATCCCCGCTGCCGTCGTGATCCTCGCCGTGGTTTACCCTGCGCGTGTGGCATCGACCTCCAGCGATATCACGTACTACTACGGCACTTCGCACATTTTTGGTTCGGATACGCGGCTTGGTCAGGATATGGACAAGGTCAAGGAGGTCTTTGGCAACTCCGATACCTACGTTGTGCTCGTTCCCCGTGGAGAGGTGAGCGAGGAGCAGGCACTCTCCAATGAGCTCAAGGCGCCCCCGAGGTCAAGTCCATCCAGAGCTATGTTGACGTTGCGAGTCCCTATATCCCCACGGGCATGGCCGAAAAGGACACGCTCGATCTGGTGGAGGAGAGCACTACAGCCGTTTGGTGCTCACGGTTACCGCGCCCTACGAGGGTCCGAGTACATTTAAGCTGGTCAAGAAGATTCGTTGTATCGCGGACAAACATTATCCGGGTAAGGCAATGCTCGCCGGCGAGGGCGTGAGCACCACCGACCTTAAGGACACCATCACCGTCGATAAGGGCAAGGTCGACCTCATCGCCGTCGTGGCCGTGTTCGCGGTCTTGCTGCTGGCCACCAAGTCGCTGAGCCTGCCGATCATCTTGGTGCTCGTGATTGAGACCTCGATCTGGGTCAACTTTGCTGCACCGCTCTACACCGGTATGCACGAGTTCTTCCTCGCCTACTTAATTGTGAGCTCCATCCAGCTGGGCGTTGCCGTCGACTACGGCATCCTGATTGCTGACCGCTATCGTGAGGACCGCGTGACCATGCATAAGCGCGAAGCGCTACTCGAGACCATGGAAGCTTGCACGATTCCTGTTTTGACCTCTGGATCGGTTCTGCTAATCAGTGGCTTCCTGATCCATGCGATCTCGAGCCACGGCGTGCTCAAGCAGATCGGCTGGTTCCTGGGCGTCGGCGTGAGCATCTCCCAGTCGCCGTACTCTTTGCGCTGCCGGGTTTCCTGTATGTGCTCGATGGCCTCATCGGCAAGACCACGCTCAAAGCTCATTTTTGCCCAAGGATGCCCAGGATCCGGTTTCGGATACCACCGAGGCATCGGCTGCGGACGGCTCCGCTCAGTAACGTTTTACAAAGCAGTTGGAAGGAATACCGCAATGCATACCCATACCACTGATACCGCTTCGAAAGAGCTCAAAGCCCAACGCGATCTTGTACGTCGTCCCCATAAGCGCATCGCTGCGCTCGCTCTTGCCGCCGGTCTGACCGTGGCCCTTACCGTTCCCGGTGCCGTTGTGTTCGCCGACGGCGTAGGGTCGACGAGCGCTGCCTCGGCTACGAGTGAACAGATGGCGACGGACTCCGATAACAGCACGCCGGGATATAAGAAAAAACCAGGTCGTATACGTCAAAACCGATGCCGACGGCAATCGCACGGGTGTTTACGTGGTCAATAGCTTCGATGCCAATAAGGGCGTCAAGATCGACGATGCCGGCACCTATAACAAAGTGACCAACCTATCGACGACTCAAAACTAACGGACGACAGCGGGTCGGTTGCCGTTACGGGCCAGGGAGTGCAGGACTTTGTCTACCAGGGCGATCTGGACAAGAACACTCAGATGCCGTGGAACGTCACCGTGGCATACCAGCTCGATGGCCGCGATATCGACGCCAAGGATTTGGCGGGCAAGAGCGGCAAGCTCACCATGAAGCTCAAGATCGAAAAGAATGACGACTATACCGGTGGCGATTATGCCGATAACTACCTGGTTCAGATTACCGGTCAGCTTAAGGATGCCGAGGCACACGATATTGAGGCTGAGGGCGCCACGGTTGCTGCCAACGGCTCCAACACGCAGCTTACCTACATGGTGATTCCCGGCAGCACCGGAGACTACACCATTACGACCGATGTTGAGGATTTTGAGTTTGATGGCTGGCAGATTGTCGGCGTGCCGCTGAATCTTGCCATCGATGTGGACTCGAGCAGCATGGATACGAGCCAGCTCGTGGAGCTCTCCAACGGTATTGCTACGGCCAATAGCGGTGCTGGCCAGGTTGCCGACGGTGTCAAGACGCTCGCGGCCTCGCTTGCCACGGCCAATACCGGTGCCGGCACGCTGTCCAGTGGCGCCGCTGCGCTCGCGGCGGGTACGAGTCAGCTCAACGCGCAGGTCCCCACGCTGGTCGAAGGCGTGAGCAACCTTAATGCCGGTGCCGAGGGGTTAATGCCGGTGCCGTGCAGCTTAAGGGCGGTGCGTCCGATCTTTCGGCGGGCCTTTCCAAGCTGCAGGGGAGCGCACAGCAGATCTCGGGCGGCATAAGTGGAATTGCCGCTGGGTCCGATACGTACGTCGACGCGCTGACGCTGGGCAAGCAGGCTCAGGAGGCAAACCCTTGCCAAGGCGCAGGCTGCGGCCAAGGCGGCCCAGGACGCCGTGACCGCTACGTCGGCAACGCCTACAGCGCGCTGTACGGGCCGCAGGGTCTTACGGCGGCGCTCAGCGGCGAGGGGCAGTACCTTGCCGGTGCACAGCAGGCGCTCGGCGGGGCAAAGCAGGCCGCGAGCGCCATGGGCAACGATGCGGCAAAGGCTAACGCCGAGAGCGCAAAGGCTGACGCCGAGAGCACCGTTGCATCTATTGCCGCTGCCAAGGCGGCGGTCGCCGATGCTCAGGACGCGCTGGATAACGCGGCCGATCTCGACTCCGCCAAGGCTGCGGCAGCCAAGCTAAGCGAGGCTACGGCACAGCTGGATGCCGCCACCGCAAGTGCCGGCAGTGCTGCTACCAGCGCGGGTGCCGCCGCCACGGCGGCATCGAGCGCCGATGCGACGGGTCTTACCGCGCTTCTCGATTCTGCATCCAATGCCGTTGCGGGCGCGCAGGGTCTTAACACGCAGGTGTCGCAGGGCCTTAAGGGTGCCGAGTCCATGTTTGGCACGCTTACCGATCAGGTTACGACTTTGGCCCAGGCGGCCGGCGCCCAGGGCGGCGCCCAGGGTGCCGTCACCGCGCTCGATAGCGCCATTCAGGGCTACACCACTGTCCAGGATGGCCAACAGCTGAGCCTGGCCGGAGCCATCGCCTATATGAACAGCGCGATCAACCCGGCAAACCCCACGGCCGTGAACCCCGGTCTTGTCGCCGGTGTTGGCTCTGCAGCAACGGGCGCGGGTCAGCTGAGCGATGGCGCCGCGGCTCTTGCCGCGGGCACCGACCAGCTTGCTGCGGGCACACAGCAGCTCAACGGTGCCACGCCCGCGCTTGCCAACGGCGCATCACAGCTCAACAACGGTGCGGCGCAGCTCAAGACAGGTGCTGCTAGCCTTGCTAGCGGCATGAATCTTCTCTCCTCGGGTGCAGGTACGCTTGCCAGCGGCGCATCCGAGCTCGGCAACGGCATGCAGGAGCTTACCGACCGAACGAGCAATCTCGATACTCAGGTCATCGACACCGTTAAGGACAAGATCGAGGAAATGCTCAACCCCGGCTTTACGCCGACGGACTTTGTCAACGGCGAGCAGGGCGGACATATAAATCGCGTGCAGTTTATCTATATGACGGGCGCGATCAGCAAGTAGGCAGCCGCGCCCTTGTGGCGATTGGCATCGATAGCAAGTTATGAGGGGAGGGGCCGTCGGGCATTGTCTCGGCAGCCCCTCTTTGCTGTCAGCGGCCACTTCGCGTCTTTGCAGAAGCTGTACCGCAAGATTTGTGTTTGGAAGGAGACGCGCTTTCTGCAAGGGGCGGAGCGCGGAAAGCATGTCCCGGATTTGATGCTCGGAACGGGATGAGCTTTCGGATCGGACCCCAAGCGGAAAGCGCGTCCCGTTTCGGGGGCTTCAGAATGGGACGCATCCGGAAACCGCATCCCCTCTGAGCCGAAATTCCGGGATGAGATTTCCGCCGAGGACACCCTGCGCCGACGGCAACGCAAAAAGGGCGCCCGCGCGAATGCGGACGCCCTTGTGTAGGGTCGAGATATCAACCAGCCAAGATATCGGCCCTGCGGCCAGCTCTTAGTAGTCGAACTGGTGGTAGTAGCGGCGGTACTTGAGGTTGTGCTTGGTGACCGTCTCGTAGTAGCGAGCCAGGCGGTCGGTGGTCAGCACGGACAGGATCCGGGGAGACGATGACGCGGAACTCGTCGTCAGGCCGGGATCGCGAACTCGGCGGTGTCGATGATGTTGATGTCCGGTCGTCGCCGGTCACGCCGCGGGTCAGGAAGGCGCGGACGCGCTCGTCGAGGGCGCGGTTCTCGTCCTCTCCCATGAACAGGAACACCGGGACGCCGGGCTCCACGCAGCTCGAGGGTGCCGTGGAAGAAGTCGGCCGAGGTGATGTAGCGGGTGCGCTTCCACTGCATCTCCTCGAGCAGGATGCACATCGAGAACAGGATGGTCTCGCCCCACAGGGCGCCCGGAGCCGATGAACATGGTGTAGGGGGCCAGGGCGTACTTCTTGGCGAGCTCCTCGGCGCGCGGCTCGAAGCGCTTGCGGATATCGAGCATGTCCTTCCAGATGTCCTTGGTCTGCTCGATAAACAGGTCAAACTTGGGGAAGCAGCCGCGGCGGTTGAGCAGGCGCAGGCCGAAGCAGTCGGCGAGGTAGTAGCCCTTCTCACAGCCGCCCGAACCATGGTCAGAAGCCATGGCGACGCAGTTCTCGGCGCCGACGGCCTGGCCGATCTTGCCCTCGGGGTTGGTCATGGCGAAGACGCGCACGCCCATCTCCCTCATCTTGCCGACGGCCTCGAGCACCTCGGGGTGGTGCCGGACTCGGAGGCGGTGAGCACGACGGACTTCTCGGTCATGCGCTTGTGGCCCATGACGTTCCACTCGGCGGCGTGGATCAGGTAGACCTCGAGGTCGCGGTCGCCGAACTTGTTCATGAGGTACTCGAGCTGCATGAACTCGTCCCAGGTGCCGCCGACGCCCATCAGGAAGACGGCGTCGTAGCCCTCCTCGTGCACGCGGTCGGCCAGGGCGGTCATCTTCTTGCCGGCCTCGTAGACGTTCCTGCCGTCCTCGAGGTAGCCCTCCTGGTCGAAGTGCATGATCTCGATCTTCTCGGTCTCCTTCATGTGTGTCCTCCCATCACATGTGCGCAATTCTATACATCGCGCTTCTTGCTGATACCAATTATAGCCATACGATTGCTTGTTATTTAATACCAATCCAAACTCACGGAGATTTGCGGCGAACGGTCGGTTTCCTCGCCCGAGTGGTATTACAACGCCAATAGTTGTCTATTTCGAGCGCTACTGCCAACGGGTTCCCCACAACTCGCCAGCTATAAAGCGTTGCGCCAGACCCGCCCAAAGCGTTTCCGGCGCAACCGCGCAGTTTAGTTATTCGGCTTCCATCTCCGCTGTCACACGGCGATACATCTCGATAACCTGAGTCGTCGCCTTGGACGGATCCTGATAGTAGCGGCCATCACACGTCTCGGCCGAGACATAGCCCGTATAGCCGTGGCGCATGAGTGCCTCGAGGTCGGCACGCATATCACGCTCGCCGTCGCCCCAGGCAAGATGCGTCGTGCCGCCGCCCACATCTACAAAGTGGGTGTGAACGATCTTGTCGCCCAAAACCTCAAAGTAGCCGTCGATCGTGTCGCCGGCAACTTCCATGGCGCCAAAGTCGATACAGGCCTTCAGGTTGGGACGATCGACCGCCTCGAGGATGCGCGCGACATCCTGTGCCGTATTGACCAACACGGACTCCGACGGCTGCAGGGCCTCGAGCGCGACGCGAATACCGCGCGTATCGGCGTAGTCGCACACCGAGCGCAGCATGGCAACGCTGCGGGCCCGGGCGTCCTCAGCCGGCTCGTCCAGATAGGCCCAACCACTCGTCACCAGAATCTGCGGCACGCCCAACTCAACGGCAACGTCGATCACATTCTTAAAGTACGAGAGGATGCGTTTTTGGCCCGCCTCACCGCGCACCGCGACGTTCCATGGCTTGGGGTTGTTCTGCTCGGGGCACACGCACACGATCTTGATATCGTATTGGGCGGCAAGATCGCGAATCTTATCCACCGAATCGTGCTCATGGCAATCCACATACAGGTGCATCGAGCCGGTCCACAGCTCGATATTGCGATAGCCGGCCTCACCTGCAGCCTTAAAAAACGTCTCGATGCTGTAGTAACGATGGTTGATGTTCATGAGCGAAAGCTCGGGTACGACCATAGCCCTCCCCTTTCGTACGGAGTTTTAAAAAACAGGGGGCCGCCGCAGATGCGACAAGCCCCCAAAGATCGACGCAACCGTTAGACGCGATGGAAGCGCGATTCGAACATATTAGGCAAGCACGCCAAAGTAAGCGCCGATGATGCCCACGACCATGGTGCAGAGGATCAGGACCATCGGGTTGATCTTCTTGGACAGCAGCCAGTAGTAGAGCCAGAAGGCGGCCATACCGAGCATACCGGGCATGATGCCGTCCAGGATGTCCTGGAGAGTCTGGGCGGAGTCGCCCTGACCAATGGCGATGGGCAACGAAGCCCAGAACATGTCCTTGCTCATGGCACCGACGACCATAACGCCGACAATGCCGACGCAGGCCATGATCTTTGCATCAGGCCGGTCTTCTGAGCCTCGTCGAGGAAACCAATGCCTAGCTCATAACCCTTGATAGCGCCAAAGATACGAATCAGGAACGCCGGGATGTTGTAGACGAGCAGGAAGGCGATGGGGCCAAAGACGTTGCCGGCCTGGCACAGGCTGATGCCCACGGCGGCGGCGACCACGCGCAGCGTCGACAGGAAGAAGGAGTCGCCGATGCCGGACAGCGGGCCCATGAGGGCGGCCTTGACGTCGTTGACGCTCTCGGGCTCGATCTCGCCGCGGGCGACCTTCTCCTCCATGGCCATCGCGATGCCACCCACGAAGGGAGCGAGCTGCGGGGGTGATGTTGAAGAACGCGCTGTGGCGGTGCAGGGCCGCGGCGTAGTCGTCGGGGCGGCCGGCGTAGATCTTCTTGAGCATGTTGGCGACCATCAGGCAGAAGGCGATGTTCATCTGCTTGTAGTAGGTCCAGGAGAATTCCATGCCCAGGGCGCCGATGTTGACGGCGCTCTTAATGAGGTCGGAGCGCGTGATCTGGTTCTCGGGACTAGAAGTCATCGTCCTCATCCCCTTCCGCGGAGAGCTGGGGCTGGGCTCCGCCCAGGCCGAGCAGGTCGAACTTGTCGATGCCGATGATGATGGCGATCAGGGCGACGCCCAGGACGGGCACGTTGGCGTAGGAGCACAGCAGGAAGCCCAGGAAGTAGAAGGGCACGAGCTGCTTGGTGAGCACCAGACGGCCGAGCATGGCGAAGCCCATGGCAGGCAGGAAGTTGGCGGCAACGCCAAAGCCAGCAAGGACAAAGGGCGGGATGAAGTCGAGCAGGCCCTGAATGGCGTCGGCACCCAGATAGAAGGAGACCGAGCACAGGATAAAGGCCAGGACGACAATCACGAGACCGATAATCCAGTGCATAGCGTAGATACCCTTGAGGTTACCCTTGCTGGCAAAGACGTCGGCACGGTCGACCAGAAGGGGCATACCGGCGTTGACGACGTTCTTAATGGCCAGGCACAGAGTGGCGATGGGCATCGCGAGCGCGATAGCGGCCTCGGTGCTCTGACCCAGCTGAATAGCGAAGGCGCAGGCGAGCACACCGCCAATACACTCATCGGGCGGCACGTAAGCGCCGATGGAGATTGAACCCATGAAGAGCAGCTCGAGGCTCGCACCGATGGCGAGGCCGGACTGCAGGTCCCCGAGGACTATGCCGACGAGCGGGCACAGAACGATCGGGCGGAACGCATAGAGCGTACCGAGCTGATAATCGAGCTTACCGAAGGCAGCGATAAGTCCGATGAGGATCGCTTGAACAAGCATTGTTCCTCCCTTTGATCCTCTTGGATCCGCGCGGCGATTCCCGACTTGTCAGCGCGCCCTTTTCCATGCCGACAATCGCCCAGACAGATCCAGCTTGTACCGGTGTGCTGTTAACACCTAAACCGGTGCAAATGATTTGATACCAATTATATAGTCATGCGAAAACTATTTAATACCAATCGCTCAACGGGCGTGTACTCCCGGTGAACGGTAGATGGGGGTAACGGGTAAAGCGTTTATCCGGTACGCCCACGAATAAGGGGCGGCGCCGTGCGCGCCGCCCGTGGTTCCCAATTAGAGGGCGCTTAGGGCATCGACCTTGGGGTCGTCGGCCAGAGCGCGAATCTCGACCTCGACACCGCGGCCGACGAGCTCGCGAATGTCCTCTTCCTCGGCAGCAGTCACAAAGATCTGGCGGGAGATCTTACGGGCATCGGGACGCTTCTCGTCCTGGGCTTGGTGTTGCCCAGGTTGACCGACTTGATCTGCGGGCAGCCCTCAACAAGCTGCTTGGCCTCGGCGATGCTGGCGACGCAGATGATCATCTTGTACTTGTCGGTCACACCGGAGTTGATGGCCTCGATGGCGTGCTCCATGTCCTTGATGACGAGCTTGCCGTTGGCCGGCTTTCCCATCTTGAGCGTAGTCTTCCAGACGGGATCGTTGGCAACCTTGTCGCCAACGCAGAAGATGCAGTCGGAGCCCAAGCCCTGGACCCAAGAGACGGCCACCTGGCCATGAAGCAGACGATGGTCGACGCGAAGCAGTTGAATCATGATTGACCCCCAAAGGTCTCATGCCGGAAACCCGGCCCCATTAATAGCAGGCGGTGACTAGAACTCTTCCTCGTCATCCGCATCGGTCAGCAGGTCGTTGACAAACTTCACGCGCGTATCGTCAGCCGCGAGGATCTCGCGGATAACCTGATCGGCGGGAGCCTCCTGGTCCGAAAAGAGCAGCTGGATCAGCAGCGGCAGATTCATGTTGGCAACCAGGTAGGTGTTGGGGCGCGTCTGGACGATCTTGGTGAACTCGTTGTTGACGCTGCCGCCAAACAGGTCGGTGCACACGATTACGTCGTCGGCGGGGTCGAAGGTCGCCAGGAGCTTGGCGGCCTCCTCGGCGACGTCGGTGCGGCCGTCGACAAACATCGACAGGTCGTGGACGTTATCGCGCGCGCCCGAGAGCAGCTCGGTGCTCTCCTTGATGCCGGTCGCAAAATGCGCGTGGCTGGCAAAGATATATTGCCTCATTGCGGTTTCCCCAAATGAAATTAGTAGTCGAACTGGTGGTAGTAGCGGCGGTACTTGAGGTTGTGCTTGGTTATCATCTCGAAGTTGCGCGCGAGGCGGTCGGTGGTCAGCACGGACAGGATCCAGGGGGACACGATGACGCGGAAGTCGTCGTCCAGGCCCGGGATCGCGTACTCGGCGGTGTCGATGATGACGTAGTCCTCGTCGCCGGTCACGCCGCTGGTGAGGAAGGCGCGGACGCGCTCGTCGAGGGCGCGGCACTCGTCCTCTCCCATGAACAGGAACACCGGGACGCCGGGCTCGAGCAGCTCGAGCGTGCCGTGGAAGAAGTCGTGCGAGGTGATGTGGCGGATGCGCTTCCACTGCATCTCCTCGAGCAGGCACATGGAGTACAGGATGGTCTCGCCCCACAGCGCGCCCGAGCCGATGAACATGGTGTAGTCGGCCAGCGCGTACTTCCTGGCGAGCTCCTCGGCGCGCGGCTCGAAGCGCTTGCGGATGTCGAGCATGTCCTTCCAGACGTCCTTCGTCTGCTCGATGAACAGGTCGAACTTGGGGAAGCAGCCGCGGCGGTTGAGCAGGCGCAGGCCGAAGCAGTCGGCGAGGTAGTAGCCCTTCTCGCAGCCGCCGGCGCCGTGGTCGGAGGCCATCATGACGCAGTTCTCGGCGCCCACGGCCTGCCCGATCTTGCCCTCGGGGTTGGTCATGGCGAAGACGCGCACGCCCATCTCCCTCATCTTGCCGACGGCCTCGAGCACCTCGGGGTGGTGCCGGACTCGGAGGCGGTCAGCACGACGGACCTGTCGGTCATGCGCTTGTGGCCCATGACGTTCCACTCGGCGGCGTGGATCAGGTAGACCTCGAGGTCGCGGTCGCCGAACTTGTTCATGAGGTACTCGAGCTGCATGAACTCGTCCCAGGTGCCGCCGACGCCCATCAGGAAGACGGCGTCGTAGCCCTCCTCGTGCACGCGGTCGGCCAGGGCGGTCATCTTCTTGCCGGCCTCGTAGACGTTCCTGCCGTCCTCGAGGTAGCCCTCCTGGTCGAAGTGCATGATCTCGATCTTCTCGGTCTCCTTCATTCCCGCTCCTTTCACGAGCAGTTTGAATTGTCGCACGGAATGGACAGGCTTGCCGCCCCGTCTCGCCGCTTTAACCTTGTGGACATCTTGGCCCCAAGCTCAACAATTCAAAGGTTCTTAATACCAGTGAACGATTACAGGTTAGCCGTTTTTAATACCGATTTTTTGATTTCATCCTCCCTCTCGGTAGACGGTCAGTTTTTGCCGTTCATCGGTCATGCGACACATGTCCGTAAAACGAGCGCCCCCGCCATGCGCAGGGACGCTCTAGACGCTAATAGTTGTAGGTATATCCGCCGGCGTCGCCGCGGGTAAAAGACTGGCATGCTCGATTGCCTGCCCACTCGAGTCATAGGTCAGGCCTTCCAGCACGAGCGCCAGATCGCCCGGCTCAAGATTGAGCAAACTCGCATCGCGTGCGCCCAGCGCCTCGATATCGAGTTTCTCTACCGACTGATCTGGCTTGCGTCCCAACATATCGTAGGTCTCGAACAGGCTGAAGACCGAAATGTCCACGTCTTCGATGCCCGGAAACAGCAGACACGGAATCAGCGTCATCTCAATCGACACGGGCTCCCCCATCAATGCAGTTGAGACGGCGCACCGAGTAAAGCAGATCGTCCTCGGCGATGCCAAACAGGTCGGCGTAATACGGGCCGGCGTAGCGTTTGAGCGCGCCAGAATGCGCACCGACGGCGTTGCGCCCGACGCCAGAACCGACTGACGGAAGCCGCCCTTGCGTTCGTGCTCGTCAAACCACTTGTGTCCCACAAAGGCGCCCTTGCCCCTGCACGCGACGAATCTGGCCACTTTTGACCAGCTCGTCCATGGCACTTCGGATTGTCAGGCGCGTCGTGCCAAACTCCTCGGCCAGCCTCGTTTTCGGACGGAATCATCGAGCCCGTCGGGTAGTCGCCGCGCTCGATTCGCTCCGCAATGCAGCGGCGAATTTGTTTGTAAACCGGCAAGTCTTCTACTGCATCAGCCATTCGACACCTACCTTCGTCGCAACGCCGTCTGCCTCGCCGTTATCGGCAAAACGATACTTGGTCGGCAGAATCACGGACT
>VOFG01002076.1_pt1 | contig 18678 bp, 25 predicted proteins | sample 5384171 | NCBI WGS metagenome assembly VOFG01 (sample SAMN12384726, study PRJNA508395) | human gut metagenome | isolation source: healthy gut F | host: Homo sapiens
GAAAGCTACTGGACAGCGCAACTGTGCACAGGCGGTGCTGAAGGCATTTGAGGACAAGCTGCCGGTGGATGCCGACACCCTGATGAAGCTGGGCGCAGGCTATGCCGCCGGCATGGGCTGCATGGAGAGCACCTGCGGCGCACTGATCGGCGCTGTGATGGTGGCGGGCATCGTCACCGACGGTAAGGGCACACCCCGCATTTCCAAGGAGCTGCTGCAAAACTTTCAGGAAAAGTGCGGTGCTACCATCTGCAAGGATCTGAAGGGGATAGAGAACGGCGCACCGCTGTGCCGCAACTGTAGCTGTCGTTATGAAATATATGGAAAGACGAGGTAGCACCACTCTGATAAGCTCGATGTTTGATAAAGGTACTATGACTACCGTTCGTGTAGTTCTGAAAAAACTAGTATCAGTGCACAAAAATGAGATGGGAAACAAAAGGAAAACTGAATGCTAAAGAGGTTACAATATGATTACAAAGGAAACGAAAACAACGAAAAATAATAGCAGGTTGCACATTGAAATTGGAAATCTATAATGAAATATGCACAAATTGAAAGGAAACCGTTTCCCTATTTCTTTGTTGACGTTGGTGATTGGGAGTGTTACTCTGTAGATGTTAGGGATGCGCATCAAAAAATCTCGAAAACTCTTTACCTTATGAAAGAAGGAAACAAATATGAGCAGAGTAAAACACTTGTTTGCAGTTGCGCTGGCGGCATTGATGCTGTGTCTGCTTATGCCGATTACTGCGTTTGCAGAGGAAGCATCCGATGGAAAAATGCTCATTTATGCCAAACTTCCGTCTGACTGGTCGGCCCCCCGCATCTGTGGGCATGGGCAGACGATGGCACGAATGCATTTGATGCATGGCCCGGTGGCGAGATGGAAGCAGACAGCAACAACGACGGTTGGTATTACTGCTGGATTCCTGAAAACACAAACAACATTATCATCAATGCGAACGAAGCAGCGGTTCAGACCGGTGACTACAAGCTAGAAAACAAAAATGCTTGGGTCACAGTGACCGATGCAGAAAATGTAGAAATCAGCTATGATGCACAGACTACTGGAGATTTACCGGAGTATGTAGAAAAGTTTAAGATTCATGCGCAGGTTCCCGATGATTGGCAGGATGTTTGTCTGTGGGCATGGTCCGCACCGGATGGTAAAAACGCATTTGATGCATGGCCCGGCAAAGCGATGACCAAAGGTGAAGATGGCTGGTATACTGCCAGTGCACCCGTTTGGGTGAATAGCATTATTGTCAACGGCAACAGCGGTGATGTGAAGACGGAGGATATCTCCATCGATGCGGTAAAGTGTGGGTTACAGTTTCTGAAGATGGTACATCCGACTTTACTTACAATGATCCGAATGCTCCTGTTGCAGAAGATATTACTGTTCATGTAAAGGCTCCTGCCGACTGGAGCGAGCCGCATCTGTGGGCATGGTCCGCACCGGACGGTACGAACGCATTCTCTTCCTGGCCGGGCGAAGCCTTGCAGGAGGGAAGACGGTTGGCTGACGCTTTCTGTTCCCGGCTGGGTCAACAGCATTATCGTGAATGCCAATGAGGGCGGCATTCAGACCAGTGACCTCAGTGTGGACACTGGAAAGGATCTTTGGATTGTAGTAACCGATGCAGAAAATGCAGAGGTTACCTATGAGGCTCCTGCTGCAGAGAGTGAGCCTACGGTTGCAGCGGAACCTGCAGAAACCAAGTCAACACAATGCCGATTGCAATTGTCGTTGTTGTGGTGATTGCTGCTGTGGCAGGCGGCGTGGTCGTTTCCAAAAAGAAAAAGTAATCTTCAGAGAAAAATATAGAGTACGGGCTGAACGGCCCGTACTCCTTATTTGATATGATTAGAAAGGCAGGTATTCCATGAAACGCCTGATAGCAGGATTTTTAAGTGTATGTGTGGCGGTATCGCTGCTGATGACCGGCTGCTCGTCGGGCGGTACGGGTAATGCTTCACAGACAGATGGCCCGGTTACCATCACGATTTGGCACGACAAAGAAGATGAAGTCGCGCAGGCACTACAAGCTGAGTTAGATACGCTTGCCCCGGATATCGTGGTAAAACTGGAAAAGAAAGACGGTTTGACTGATTCGCTGAAGATGGTCGGCAACGATCCGAAATCTGCCCCCGATATGTACTTCTTTGCACATGATAAAATCGGCGTATACGCCGAAATGGGCATTCTCGCACCTATAACGGATTTCGTCGATAAAAGCACCTTGGATCAGTACATTCCGATGACCGTTGAGGCTGCTACTTATAAGGGAGAAGTGTACCAGCTTCCACTTTACTTTGAAACTCTGCTCTATATGTACAACAGGCGCTATATGAGTGATGACGAGGTGCCCTCGACCACAGAAGAACTGTACAAGTATATGCAGGAAAACACGAAGGGCGGGCATTACGGCTTTGTGGAACAGCACAGCACGGCGTACTACGCTGCAGGTTGGCTCCATGCATTTGGCGGTTACATTCTGAACGAAAACGGCGAACCCGGCCTCGATGATGAGAACACTATCAAGGCACTTGAATACCACAAAAGTTTGTGGAACTTATGCCTACCGAAGGTGAGTATTCCACCGTGAACACGCTGTTCCGCGAGGGCAAAGCGCACTCTACCATTGGCGGACCGTGGCTGGTTCCTACAGCGCGTGAGAGCGGTATTGATTTAGGTATTGCGCCAATGCCTACCGTGGATGAGACAGGCAATAAAATTGCACCGTATTCCGGTGTGCAGGGTGTCCATGTGCTGAAAGTTGCAGCCGAGCGTAAGCATGATGCAATCGCAAAGGTTTTGCAGGTGCTGACAAATGATTCTGTTGGCATTGCTATGGCAAAAGCAAGTGGCTGTGCCCTGCAAAACAGAGCTGCTATGATGACCCTACCATCAGTGGTGACGACATGGTTATGGCTATGTACGATACGGCGCAGGATGCGGTTCCTATGCCGAATGTGCCTGAAATGGACGTTATGTGGACAGTTACAGAAAATCTGCTGGTAGATGTTAACATGAGCGGAAAAGACGTTCGTAGCAGCGCACAGGCTGCCCAGAAGCAGGCGGAGAACCTTATTAAACAGATGCAGTGATGCGGAAAGGCCGCACTATGAAAAATCACAAAAAAGAAACGTTTTGGGCTTATTTTGCAGTGCCCCTTCGTTGCTTTTGATCTTGCTGATCGTTGTATTCCCAATCCTGTACACAGCGTACATCTCCTTTACAAACATGAACGTTTACCATTGGTTCAACTTCTCGTTTGTAGGGCTGAAGAATTATAAAGATGCACTGTTCGTTTTCGACTCAGGTTTTAGCAGCATTGCTTCGTACCATACTGTGGACTGTGCTAAACATGGTACTACAGTTGGTGATTGCTTTCGTGCTGGCAAGTCTGTTGAATATACAGAACTTTAAGGGGAGGCGGGTCTACAAGACTCTGCTTATGATTCCTTGGGCTATGCCGGGCTATGTGTCGATTCTGCTCTGGAAAACAGGTATTTTTTAATTCGCAGTTTGGCTTGCTGAACCAGTGGATGCAGAAGCTTGGACTGGCAACAGTACGCTGGCTAGCGAATGATGTTTCAGCATTTATCTGCTGCACAGTTGTTAACCTTTGGTTGGCGCTACCGTTCATGATTATGATTATGGGATGGTGCCCTGCAAGCTGTGGATCATAGTTGCTATGAGAGTGCAATCCTCGACGGTGCAAACTGGTTCCAAAGGGCATACTTTATTACGATTCCTGCGATTCGCCCAATCATTGCTCCATCGGTGTTGATCACAGTGTTTACAACCTTCAAACAATTCGATGTGGTGTACCTGTTGACACAACAGGCAGGCGCAAAAACAGGCGCTAACATTCACACAATCCTGACTTATGCCTACGAGAATGCCTTTATCACAAACAATTACGGATACAGCTCTGCAATCTCTATCCTGATTTTTGTCATTTTGATTCTGTTCTCGATGACAACCAGCCGCAAAGCAAAGGAGGGGTAACAGATGACGAGACACCAAAAGCGTATGCTCAAACAGGCAATCCAGCAAGTCGGCCTGCATATTTTGTTCATCGTGATTTGTTTCGTCACGTTGATCCCGATTTGTACGCACTGTCAGTTTCTTTGAATGCAGACAACAGCCTTGTAAGCTCTGACTTTCGCTTTATCCCAAAGAACTTCACATTACGAAATTATGTTGCAGTTTTTACTGAAGAACCCGTCATGCTGTGGTTCAAAAACAGTATGACGCTGGCGGTGGTTACGGTTCTTATTTCACTGACAGCGTCAATCCCTGCTGCTTATGCATTTTCCCGGATGCACTTTAAAAGGGCGCAAGCCGATTCTGAAACAGTTGGTTCTGCTATACTCTTTTCCCTCTGTCCTTTCCATGTTTGCGATTTATACGTTGCTGCGCCCTCTGGGGCTGATTAACAACAAAGTCGGGTTGATTCTGATTTATACCGGAACTATGGCCGAGTTTGCACTACTGAATATGAAAGGGTACTTTGATACGATACCGCGCGAAATCGAGGAAGCGGCGGAAATAGACGGCGCAAGCGGCATCCAACTTGTCACGCGTATTGTTCTTCCGTTGGCGCGCCCTAGCATCTTGGTCACGGCGGTTATGATCTTGATTTATGTCTGGAACGAATATCTTTTTTGCAACGACCTTTATGACAGGTGCCGAGAATTATACACTCGCAGCCGGATTGTACTCTTTGCAGGCAACGGAAATGAGCGGAAGCTGGCCTATTTTGCAGCTGCTTCCCTGGTGGTCAGCTTGCCGATTCTGATTGTGTTCTTTGCAGTACAGCGTCATATGACTTCCGGTTTGACTGCCGGTGGTGTCAAGGGTTGAGTGCCTCAAAATGGGAGATGACACAATGAAATTTGAAGCCATCCAGCATATCCCGATGTCACAGCAGGCACACGGGATCGATCAAACCATGTTGTGTTTCGGCTGCGTGCCGGGCGTGATGATCTAAAAGCACTGCACGCTGTTTTATGCAGATCGTGCCTGCCGTCTGACACCGGTTATTTTCTCGTCCGTAGAGATGCAGGTTGAGGCGCAAGACGAATGGTTTGATTATTTCAAGTTATCTTGGAAAGTCCTTATAAGCGCATCTGCTATTATTTTGAACTCGATGATGGAACACAGAAATTGCTGTATTATGGCGACTTTTTACAGATCACCGCGTAGATGATCGCTCGGAATACTACCAACTTCCGTTTAATCATCCAGCAGACATTGCGGCACCGCCCGAATGGGCGCAAGACGCAGTGGTTTACAATATCTTCCCAGACAGTTTCGCCACAAGTCATCGCTTTATTTCAGGAAAGACATCTGAAAAAGAGTGGAACGGCCAGATTACGCACGGGAAACTCGGTGGAACTTTACGCGGTGTGATTGAGAATTTGGATTATATTCAGGAACTGGGGGCTACCTGCATATACCTGAATCCGATTTTTGCAGCAGGGGAGTACCATAAATACGATTTGCTGGATTATCATCACATCGATCCCTGCTTCGGCACGGATGAGGATTTTCGGCAGTTGGTCAACGACTGTCATGCACGGGGAATGCGTGTTATTATTGATGGCGTATTCAACCATGTAGGGTGGAATTTTTTCGCCTTTGACGATGTAGTGCGTAATGGTGAAACCTCGAAATATAAAAACTGGTTTACCATCTTCAGTTTCCCGTGGAGAAACCGGAAAATCCTGAAACTTATCCCTGCAACCCGGAGGTGCAGAATTATTTCTGCGAGGTAGGGCGCTATTGGGTGCGAGAATTTGACATTGATGGCTGGCGCTTGGACGTTGCTAGCGAGATCAACGATGGGTTCTGGCGCGCATTTCGGCAAGCGGTGAAGGAGGAAAAGCCAGAGTGCATCCTCATTGGAGAAGTTTGGGAGACCGCCCAGCACTGGCTGAATGGCGACATTTTCGATTCCACCATGAATTACGATTTCCGCAAGCATTGCCGCCGTTTCTTTGCTGAGCAAAGTATCGATGCGGCGGAATTTGACGCCCGTGTGAGCAATATGAGGATGCGGTATAAACTTCCAGTGCTGTATGCTCAGCTTAATCTACTGGACAGCCACGATGTGAGCCGCTTTTATTCACTGTGCGAAAAAGACCCGGCAAGAATGCAACTTGCTGTGCTTTTCCAGATGACCTTTACAGGGATTCCGTCTGTCTTTTATGGTGATGAGCGTGGCATTTATGGATTGCTGGAAGCAGAGTACCGCCATGAAATGACATGGTCGCAGGAGCCGCCGGCCTTAGCAGACTTTTTATAAAAGGCGATGCATTTGAGAACGGAACATCCTGCCCTTTGCAGAGGCGACTACCATACCATTGAGGCTGGAAAGAAAAAAAAGGACTGTATGGTTATGAACGCGCTGATGAAAAGGAAAAAATCACGGTTTTTCTTAACAATCAAATCACATCTGCTGATCTTCCTATAATGAAGGGGGGATTTTTGTGGCAGCAGGGCTATGAGGCAGAGAGCAACTGTCTTGCACCAATGGGATTTGCTATATTCGTACAGGGGTGTAAAATGTGAGCGTGACGATTCAAGAAGTGGCCGAAGCTGCGGGCGTGTCCAAGGCGACTGTCAGCAAAGTGCTACATAAGTCGTATTCTATATCACAGGAGACCTGTGACCGTGTCAATGCGGTCATCAAGGAATTGGGATATCAGCCGAATCGCCGCGCACAAAGTTTTGCCACTGGTGCGACCAAAACGATTCTTTTCTGGCAGAAATGCAGCATGGAGTGGGATTTGATAATCCGCATCTGTTTGAAATTATGGCAGGTGTGGAGAACGCGCTTTCTGAAAAAGGTTATGGTCTCATTGTACAGCACAGCACGGCAGTTGAACTTTTGCGGCATTTTGATGAACTGCTGCAAGGTTCCTATGTGGACGGCGTGATTCTGCACGCATCGGTTGTATCAAAGGATGTGGCCAATTGTTTGGCGCATACAGAACTGCCCTACATTGTTGTAGGTGCGCCGGATTTTTTCAATCAACTATGTTGGATCGACACCAATAACTCAGTGGCGGGACAAATCGCAGTTACACATTTGCGGCGCAATGGATATGACAGAATTGCATTTATCGGTGGTCCCAAAGAAGATACTATTTCTGCGCACCGCTTGAGCGGCGCACTTGCGACCCTGAACGAAAAGATTCCAGCAGGGTATTTGAGGGAAGGCCCACCTACCAGTGAGGGCGGTGCGGCAGCTGCACGCGCACTGCTGGCGTTGCCAATGCAGCCTAATGCGGTAATTTGCGCAAATCAGTATATTGCTTTTGGTTGCGTAAATGAATTGAAAGTTTCGGGAATACGCATCCCGGAAGATATGGCTGTCATTACGTTTGATGATTTTCCTTTTTCCAAAATCATTGAACCGCAACTGAGTGTTGTGAATCTTGATATGTTTGATATGGGTGAACAGGCTGCGAAAGTTGTTCTGAGGCGAATTCGGACACCGCAGTATCTTGTACAATCTCAAACAACATTGCCGATATTAATAGAACGACAATCAACAAAGAAACTGCTGTAAAGCCAGAAAGCATTAAGCAGGAATATCAAAATCAGGAAATACAGCAGCCTTTTTGAACCGTATGATAGTCGTTCAGCTGTTATACGGTTCTTTTTACTGAAAATTGCATGTGTGTGTTAAGAGATGGCTGGCACTGTCCAGTTCTCTCTCTTTTTGCAAAGTTTTTGTCACTTTTTCTTGCGAGCTGCCGAAAGTGGCGTGTTCTCGAAACATTTTGTTGACACAGTTCGATTTCTGTAGCAGTGTACTCCAACAATTTAATATGACATAAACACTTAGTGTTTCCGTTCGACGTCCAAAGGAGCCGGAGCAAGTTTTTGACTCTCTTATCGCTGCATAACAAACCCGAACCAAGGCCATCCCAGAAGGGATGGTTGGGGTTCAGGCTGTTATGTGGCGATTTTTGTCATTTGTGACTTTTTGTTAATTTTCGAGGATTTGGTTGTTTTTGGCCTTTCAACTGGGCTCGTATATGAAGGCTTCTTTTTGGCTAATATAGATTCGAACAATTACATTTTGGTTACAGATTGCAAGTTGTGGGTGCAAAACAGCCCTTTTCGTGGGCTCGTATATAGAGGAATCTTTTTTCAGAGTCTCATCTTTTACAAAGGTTTGGCTGTACTCGCATAATTATCATGACGATTCCGTTTAACAGCAGACGTATGATTTACACATGCAGAATGTGATTTTTTGTTGATTTTTGAAAAGATGGCTATATTTTAGCTGTTCTCGCCGGCTACCAAGTGAGAGCATCTTTTTTCAAGGTTGATTCAGCCTTGAATACTTCCGTTGTAGCGAATTGCCGGTTTGCAATGGCTGCTCGATAAACTGACGATATTTTAACTCGGCGCTTGCTTCAACTATATTTTCTAAGAACTTTTAACAAATTTCTTTTTTTCGGGTAACAAAAGCCCTTTTCGATGCCTACCAAGTAGAGGGATAATTTTTCGGAAGCCCTAAATTCCGAGGATTTTCTATAAAAATCTGCTCCTTGAAAACAGAATAGTTCAATCTTCCGGTACTTCACAAAAAAGGTACTTCTGTAATTCGCAGCCCGGTCATGACGAAGACGGGGTGGCTGAAATGCCAATGGTGCGGTGTAAGCCCGCCGCCGGACGATTCCCCACTCCTAGGGAGCCGAGGGCGAATATGGGAGACCTTAACATATTAAGCAGACCAGTGTGCTGGTCTGCAATTGAAAAAACCAGCAAATACGCTGGTTCTCGATACGTATTGAAGCCGGACGAGCTGTCCGTTCAGGACAGTTGCCCGGAGCAAGAGTGCAGAGGTGCGGGTCGCCAGTGGCGACCTCAAAAGGCCGCAGGTATTTTGAAGCACCGACCGAGCCGACTGAGGCGAGACCGCAGCCCTTTGAAGGGAGTCAAGGGGAACGCCTTGCCCAGTGATATGATGCTGTGCGTCATATCCTACTGGGTATTATCTGGCGCAAAACGGCGGCAGATCCAGCAGCTCCCGCTGCTGCGTTCTCTCCCGGCAAGCTGTTGAAATGAAAGAAGCCCTCGCTAAACCTTATACTAAAATCAGGAAAAAGTAATCAAAACAGGTTCACTTAGGGGGCCAATAATAGGCCTACGAAGCCCACGACTTTAGTGATTTCAGGTGCTATAATAATTGCAGAGATGCAGCATCTTAGTGATTTTCCGCAAAGAAAGAATAGCGATGCAACAAGAAATGGGAACGATGTTTCCTACTTTCACCGAAAATTAGAACTCACAGTTCCTGTTCGAGTATGAGTTTCTCTGTTATACTTTCTGTAGGCTTCAAATGAAGAGACCCAGCAGTCACTGTGATCTAGTGCCCGCTTACGCTTTTTGGAAATTTTTGCAAAAAGTAGGCCTGACAGGCCCACTTAATAGGCCTACGAGGCCCACGACTTTCACAATTTCGGGTGCTATACTAAATACGGCGGTACGGCATTTTGGAGATTTGTGAAAGAAATAGACGTATGAGGTCTACAAAGTTGACGTACAAGGCCCACGCGCTTTGCGGGAAATCCTGTTATACTTTTCTTGCAGAGCAGAAGCAAACGCTTCTAAGCAGAAAGCGACAAACGCCATGATCTCCCACTGAGGGAAGGAGCGATAGGTCACTTTCTTTGCAGTATAACAAACACATAAATCCTTTTCCGAAAGGATTCTCGATTCCGAGAGAAGATTTCAAGACACGGTCTTGAAATGCGAGACCCGTTGCTTAGAAGAATTGTATCACTCCTGTGATTTGATCGCACGAGTGGCCGTACACAAAAAATACAGGAAAAGAGGGATGTCTATCTGAAATTAACACGACACAACGGACGAGCCGGAACCCACGGCACTTACAACCCCAAGCACAATGACCGCAGTTTCAACCTTTCCAACAGCGAGCACATTGACCCGGAACGAGCCAAGGGCAACATCTACTGGGACTGCTTCCACGGTTTCCGTTCGGCTCTCGACCCACAAGACCCGGACGATCTGGGGCGACCTTCTCGGATGTGGAACGGCAGTTCTATGAGAGCCGCTATTCCAACTTTGTGGAAAGCCAGAACGAGCGCAACGCCAAGATCCGGCACACGGAACGCAACCGCTCCATTCCTGACCTGCTGTCCAGCCGCAAGACCTGCCCGGAAGAGACAATTTACCAACTTGGAACGCTGGATGAACACGCTTCGGCGGAGGATCTGCTGAACATCGTCACCGAGTTCATCGAGGAATTCAAGGCCAAGTTGGCGACCACGTTCATGTGCTGGACTGGGCGCTGCATCTAGATGAAAGCACACCCATATCCATGAGCGTCATGTGTTCGACTGCGAGAACAAGTACGGCGAGGTGGCGCCCCAGCAGGAAAAGGCATTGGAATCACTGGGCTTCGAGCTGCCCGACCCGGACAAGCCCTCAGCCGCCGGAACAACCGCAAGATCACCTTTGATGCTGCCTGCCGGAAGATGCTGTTTGAAATTGCAAAACGGCACGGGCTGGAACTGGAGGAGGAAGCGGAGTACGGCAACCGCAAGTATCTGGAAAAGCAGGACTTCATCCTCGCCAAGCAAAGGAGCAGCTCGCCGCCCAGCAGACCAAGCTGGACGAATTGACCCTCAGGGTCAACGACATGGAAACGCTGATCGATGAAGTTTCGGCTGCGGCCTATGACAAGGCGGGAGGTCGTGACGGACGTAGTGCGCACCGAGACCCGGAAAGAGGATATGCGGATGATCGAGGACACGAAGAAGTGGGTGCTGTCCCCGGAAGAAAGGCTCCGCAGGCCACGAGAGAGTATGTCGCTCACCGTTTGGATGGCGTGCTGGACAAGTTCCTCAAGACCATGCAGACCACTGCTGCTGCGTCTGCAAGAAAAGCTGCTGAAACCGGAAGTCCGGCAGAAAGGCAAGGAACAGGTCAAGGAGAAAGCACGGGATTCTGTTCTGCAACTGCTGAGCCGCTTGCAGGCAGAAGCAGACACAGCGGAAGCCATCTGCACCGCCGATTGCCGAAAAATCAGAAACACGAGGTGATGTTTATTGAGCAAAGAAGTCAATCAGGAAGAACGCAGCCCCGAACCGTTGCAGACGTGAAGGAAATGCTGACCAAACATTCCAACGGCGAAATTCAGCGAACGATTCAGAACTGCATCACGATTTTGCAGAATGACCATGTGCTTGCCGATGCCATCCGGCTGAACTTGTTGAGTGAGCGCATCGACATTGTGAAGCCCGTAGGCTGGCCCCGCTCCGGCAAGCCCCTGAACGACACCGACATGAAGTATATCCTGCGGAGAATGGAGAAATACGGTATTTCCAGCGAGAAGAAGATCGAATCCGCCATCCACATCGTTGCCAACGAGAACCGCTACCACCCCATCCGGGACTATCTGAACGGCCTGAAATGGGACGGGACGGAACGGATTCCCCATGTCCTGCATCATTTTCTCGGTGCTGCGGAGGACGAGTACACTTGCGAAGCCATGAAGATTTTCTTGCTGGGAGCCATTAAGCGCGTGTTCCAGCCGGGATGCAAATTTGAAACCATGCTCTGTCTGGTGGGCGGGCAAGGCACAGGAAAGTCCAGCTTTTTTCGGCTGCTGGCGGTCAAGGACGAATGGTTCTCGGACGACCTTCGGCGGTTGGACGATGACAACGTATATCGCAAGCTGCAGGGGCACTGGATCATTGAAATGTCGGAGATGATCGCCACCGCCAATGCCAAGAGTATCGAGGAGATCAAAAGTTTTCTCAGTAAACAGAAGGAAACCTATAAAGTCCCCCTACGAGACCCATCCTGCCGACCGTCTGCGCCAGTGCATCTTTGCTGGCACGACCAATCGGCAGGATTTTTTGCCCCGTGACCGCACAGGCAACCGCCGCTTCATCCCTGTTCCGGTGGATGCGGAACTGGCCGAGGTGCACATTCTGGACAACGAGGAAGATTCCCGTGCCTATATCGACCAGCTCTGGGCGGAAGCCATGACCATCTACAACAGCGGTAATTACAAGCTGGCGTTCAGCCCTGCCATGCAGGAAACGCTGCACGCCCACCAGCAGGACTTCATGCAGGAGGATACGCAGGCTGGCATGATCTACGCCTTTTGGAGGACTACACGGGTGAACGGGTGTGTTCCAAGCAGCTCTATGCGGAAGCACTGGGCAACACCAACATCCCGGCAGAGTGGGAGACCCGTGCTATCTGCGAGATCATGAACACGGGAATTTCGCGCGGCGATATCCAAGGCTGGCAGGCGCATAAAACCGCCAAGCGTTACCCGAAGTACGGGGTTCAGAAAGGCTGGGAGCGCGTAACCAGCCCCGAAACCGGGGCTGAAGATTTCTCCGAAATAACGGATATGGAAGCCGAGCAACTGGACTTTCCCTTCTGATGGATAGTAGTTACACGTCTGGTTACAGGTTCGGTTACGCTGCAGTTACGGCGAAAAAAAGCCGCACGACTGCTGCGTTTTCCTCTTTCTGTAACCATGTAACCTTAAAAAGATAAGAAAAAGTATAAAGCCCACCGGATGCCCTGCGTGCAGAAAAGAGAATTTTCCTGCCCGGTTACGGGCGTTCGGTTACAAGGAATTGGAGGTCTGCCTATGAAGGATGTCCCGATTTGGGACAAACTTCGCACGCTGTCGGACGGCGAACACTGTCGGTTCGTTTTATGGGTCGGTTCAAAACGGCTCATCAAACGCCGCAGATTGGATGAATATCTCGATAAAGTCTACTCCATCTAAAATCAGACGTGCCAAGTGAGCCTTGATGTGGTATACTGAGGGTGTCATATCAAGGCTCTTTCCATTCAGGAAAGGAGTTTGACGATGTCAAGAAGAAAAAGACAATAAAGGACGTGTTCTTCGGACAGGGAGAGCCAGCGAAAAGACCTGATCTATCAATATCGCTACACGGATGCTTTGGGAAATCGAAAGTGCATCTATGCGTCGGATCTTAAAACCTTGCGTGAAAAAGAGGATGAACTGCAGAGAAGCCTTGAAGACGGCCTTGACTATGCAGGCGGCGAAAATTACGGTATACGAACTGCTGCAACGCTATCTTTCACTGAAGTGCGGTGTCCGCTATAACACGAAGGTCGGGTACGGCTTTGTGATGAATATCGTACAAAAAAAAAAAAGAACCATTCGGGGCAAGAAAGATCCGGGATATCAAGGTGTCGGATGCACAGCGTTGGATGATCAAGTTGCAAAAAGGAAGGAAAGGGGTACAGCACCTGACCAGCATCCGGGGCGTTGTAAAACCGGCTTTTCAGATGGCCTATAACGAGGAAGTTGTACGGCGCAACCCGTTTGATTTCAAGCTGACGGATGTGGTGGTCAACGATTCGCAAAAGCGCATCTCGCTGACCGAGAAACAGCAGAAGGTTTGGATGAACTTCATCCGAGAGGATAAGAGCTACTCCAAGTACTATGATGAATTTGTAGTGCTGCTGGGAACCGGAATGCGTGTCAGCGAATTCTGTGGTCTGACCCTGCAGGATCTGGATCTTCAAAACCGCAAGATCCGTGTGGACCATCAACTGATCCGGGAGAGCGGCGGAAAATACTACGTCGAGAAAACCAAGACGGAGTGTGGCCGCCGGTTTATCCCGATGACAGAGGACGTGTTCCAGAGCCTGCAGAACCTGCTTGCGAACCGCAAACGGCTGAAGAATGAGGTCATCATTGATGGTTACAGTGGATTTCTGCTGCTGGATAAAACGATCATCCGAAGGTGGCGTTGCACATCGAGAACGAGATGCGTTGGGCGATGAAAAAGTATCGCAAGCTGTACCCGGATGCTCCGCTGCCGCACATCACACCTCACGTGTTCCGGCATACCTTCTGCACCAACATGGCAAATGCGGGGATGGATATCAAGGCGCTGCAGTATGTGATGGGGCACTCCGATGCAAGCATCACGCTGAATGTCTACACCCATGCAAGCTATGACCATGCTGCGGAACAGATGGCGAAACTGGTCGATTTTCCGGGGGCGTCTGACCAGCAGGAGCGAAAGATGTCAGGTTGATATAGCATGGTTTGGTACACCATTACTACACCATTTGGCTGAAAAGTTATGGAGAGCAGCGTAGAGATGCGTGAAAAGCACCCAGAATCAACATTGAAAAATAATGCGGTGTATCGTATTATAAAGACTTGTGGAGGGATGCGTAGGAATGACAAAGATAATTTTTTGTGCCACGGCAACATTTGCCGCAGCCCTATGGCGGAATTTGTGATGAAGGACTTAGTGGAAAAGGCCGGGCTTTCCGGGCAGTTTGAAATCGCCTCGGCGGCAAGCTGGCCGATTATCTCATCACCATGGACCGCAACAACCTGCGGAATATGGTGCGGTTTGTGGGCAGTGACCCGGAGCATAAGGTCTCATTGCTGATGGATCACACCAGTCGCCCCGGCGATGTGGCAGACCCGTGGTACACCGGGGATTTTGAAGCCACATGGCAGGATGTGCTGGAGGGCTGCACCGCCCTGCTGGAAGAGCTGCGATAAAAGGGGAAGAGCATGACGAAACGTTATTGCAAGGGCGAACGGTTTGCTGACCTGTCGCTTGCCGGGGAAGTCTTTGATGACATAAACCTATTGACATGGTAAGAAAATGGGTTTATACTATTCCCAACACAAGGAAGGGAACACAGGCAGATGAAACGTACAACAGATGCCCGGCACAGGCTGCCCGGGCGAATGCGCTGCTCCCAGACAAATTCCCGGCAGACAGACTGAGAAAAACAGGAAGATGCCGTTGTCTGGGAGAAGTGCCCGAACATACATCGTTACAATAAAAGGAGAACCGACAATGGCTGATTATAAACTGTGGAACGCACTGAATGACGCTAAAAATATCGCTGGGTGGAACTTTCTCACTCGCTGAACAACGAAAGCCCCTACTGGTCCGGCATCCCGGAAGGCTCTGTGGAGCTGGCAAAAACCGTGTGGGACTGGGGCAAGCCGGAACTGGAATGCCTGATCCAGACCTTCAAATTCCCCGGACAGTTTGGTACCCATATCGACTTCCCGGGTCACTTCATCAAGGGCAAAGCACTGTCCGAAAAGTACGATGTGAACGACCTGATCTTCCCGCTGGTGGTCATCGATATTTCCCAGCAGGCCAAGAAAGACCCTCGCTACGCTGTGACGGTGGAGGACATCAAGGCCTATGAGGCAAAGTACGGTCCTATCCCGGATGGTGCGCTGGTACAAGAAGTGGCCGGATATGGATGCGCTGTCCGGCATCGACGCAGAGGGTAAAGAAAATGCCCCCGGCTGGTCGCTGGAAGCATTGGAGTATATCTACAAGGTGCGCAACGCCGCCGCCAACGGCCACGAAACGCTGGATACCGATTCCTCTGCGGTGGCGGAGGAAAAGGGTGACCTTGCCTGCGAGCGCTATGTTCTGGACAACGACAAGCTGCAGGTGGAGGTGCTTGCAAATCTGGATAAAGTTCAGCCTGCCGGTGCGGTGGTCATCGTTTCTTATCCCCGCATTGAAGGTGCAACTGGTCTGCCCATGCACGGGTCTGGGGGACGAGAGCCTGCGCAAGTTCGATACCGTCTACCCGGCGGCGGGCAACGGACACACCGCCGTCAAGCTGACCTTGCAGGAGCTGGAAGCCGCCGCCGGAGCCGAGGGCTGGGTGGATGTCTGCAAGGAGCCGGAAGGCGAGTAAGGTATCACAAGATAAACGCAAAGGAGTTCTGCCCGGACCTTCGTCCGTGACAGAGCTCCCTTTTGCCGGAGCCATGCTGACAGGTGGTGGTGGAAGGCTGATCCCGGAAATGTCGCAGGGACAGAACTCCAACGTTGGCACGGTGTTTTTACGGTGGGCTTCAGCGTGATGATGGTGCTGGATGTGGCACTGGGGTGATGGTTGAGGAATTCCGAAAGCGAAATCTACTTCAAAATCTCCGAAATGCCGAAATCTTGACAGAGACAGCAGCAGGGCGTATTATTTTGGCAGAGAGACCGCTGAAAAGCGGCTTTTTATAATTGAAATTGCTTTATCCGGTCTGTCACCCGGAGCAGTGGGCGCATCTGGTAAAAAAGCATTGCATTGTGAATGGTAAACAGAAAGAGGGTAGGGCTATGTCCTTTTTGAAAACACCCGCAAGCCCGTAGGTTTTAGCGGGAAGATCATGGTTGCTATGATGAACTTTGGGCACAGCGCAATGGCAGTGTGGGGATTGCATTTTTGCAGCCTGCCCCGGATGCCATGGTGCTGGACTGCGGCTGCGGCGGTGGAGCGAACATCAAAAAGCTGCTGAAGCTGTGTCCCAAGGGCAGGTGCAGGGCATCGACTATTCGGCAGTCAGTGTAGAAAAAGCACGAAAGGTCAATGCAGGCGCCATTGCGGCGGGACGGTGTACCGTGCAGCAGGCAAGCGTGGCAGAACTGCCGTTTGGACCGGAGCAGTTTGAGGTAGTGACCGCCTTTGAAACGGTCTATTTCTGGCCGGAACTTGTGCAGAATTTCAGAGAGGTTTATCGAGTGCTGAAGCCCGGCGGGATCTTTTTTCATCTGCAATGAAGCAAACGGCGAAACGAGCAAAAGATGACAAATGGACACAAATTATCAATGGTATGACCATCTACACGGACACTGCACTGAAAGCATATCTGGAGCAAGCAGGATTTTGTAAGATCCAGAGCCACAAAAAAAAAGGGGCTGGCTGTGCGTTACAGCGCGGAAATGAGGTGCGATCATGAATGTGAGTAAAGAGAAGAAAGCAATCGTCGCGGGTATGGTCGGTTGCTTGCTCTATGTGATCGGCGACTTTTTATTTGCGGCGACCGGGAAAAGCCAAAGCACAGAATCCATCGGGCTGATGGTCAAGGTCGCCTATCTTGATATGGCAACATGGCGCATGGTGGTCAGCATCATCTGCGGTGTTCTCGGAACGGCACTCTATTACATCGGCTTTCACCAGATGTGGAAGCTCCTGAAGATACACCTCACCCAACCGAAGCAGCAGAAATGGGTCAAGCTGTTTCAGATCGCCTATCTTACCGGCACGGTCTGCTGGGGCTATGTTCATGCTATGTTCACGAACATGGCGCTGATCTTCAAGTTTACATTTGAGAAATACGGTGATATGCAGGCGGCAGCTGAAATTGCCAATAAGGTCTTTTACTGCAACGCCGCGCCGCTGCTGGCATCGTATATTCTTTGTGATGTTATTCTTTCCGTCGTGATGATCGTTATGATCTGGAAAAGGATGCTCCCCGCTGAAAAACACAGCACAGCGGATATTGGCATCCTTCTGCAACCCCATCGTTTTTACGGGGATTGTGGGAAACCTCTTCACGCTTCTGCCGTGGCCGCTGGATCAGATCGATCACGGCACGGAATCCGCCGGACACCTGCTGGTTCTGGCACTGGGGCTGGTTTTGCTGCGGGAAATGGCGAAAAGCGGAGAGTTAAAAGAGGTGGAGGTCAGACGATGAAGGAGACTTATCTTTCCCGTGACTTCCGGGAGACTGCGGCACAGTGCTTTCCCTCGCAGGCAAAGCAGCTGAACGCCGCTTTTGATGCGCGGCTGAATGCGCTGCTGGCTGAAAACGCGGATACAAGCAAGGAAAAGCTGTACCACCTCAAGCGGCAGATATTGCCGGGCATTGCGGCCTACGAAACCTTGCAGCGGGTCATGCCGAAAGAAGAAGCACTGCAAATCGTTCACGGCTATGTGGAGCGGCTGGCGAGAACGAGCCACAAGCAGCTTGCCGCCCTGCTGCACATACCGGGGCTTTACCGCCTTGTTCCCGGCGTTTTCGTCAAATCCACCCGGAGCGTTTTTGGCCCGGCGGCGGGCTTTGCCCCAAAAGAACTGCAGACCGGTAACGGCGTCTGGCGTGTGGATATGATGGAGTGTCCCTATCACGACACCTGTGCAGAATACGGCTGCCCGGAGCTGTGCCGCTGTTTTTGTGACAGTGATGACATCAGCTATACCGGGCTGCATCCGAAACTGATCTGGGAGAGAACCATGACGCTGGGGCGCGGCAATGATCGCTGTGATTTTGCATGAAGGTTCGATAATAGCGGGGAGACATATTGGCATGGAGCACTTTCTGGCAGACGGCGAGACAGTGGCAGATGCGCAGCAGAATCAGGAAAGTGAAATACAATGAAAGTTACAACACTGGACGAGAAATCCATCCGTGATATCGGCCATGCTTTCGGCTATTACGATTACGGACAGGAAACAGGAATGTCCGCTGCCTTTTCCGGGAAAGAAGCCACTGCAAACTATATCTGCGCTTATGTGCGCGGGGTGCTGCAGGGCGGCTTTCTGCACACCACCAGCGAGCGGGGCGAGGGCTATATCGCCTATAAGCTGCCGAAGGAGAAGATGGGTCTCAAGACCATGTGGCCCATTGCCTGCGGAATGCTGCACAACTCCACCCTGAAGCGCCTTCTACGGTTTGGAATCGCCATCAAGCGGGCGGCGCTTCCCTGCAAGACCGCATGGACAAGGAAAAGAAACCCTATATTTTCGTTGGGCTTGTCTGTGTGCGGGAGCAATATCAGGGGCAGGGCTATATGCGCAAGGTGTTGGACATTGCCTTTGCCGAGGGCGATCGGCTGGGC
>VOFG01002042.1_pt1 | contig 18636 bp, 36 predicted proteins | sample 5384171 | NCBI WGS metagenome assembly VOFG01 (sample SAMN12384726, study PRJNA508395) | human gut metagenome | isolation source: healthy gut F | host: Homo sapiens
GATTCCTAATCGGACCTTGCTTGCGGCCCAGCAATCTTTGAGAATTGGTAAGTCCACGCCATAGGTGGAGCTGGAAAGTCCAGACGCTATTGGAATCCAAGGATAAAGCGGGAAATCTGGAAGGCGTTGTTTGTGCAGTGCCTTTCCTCAGAGAAAGAGACATTTTGCGATTGAAGGATGATTCAACACTTTTCGCACCGAAGAGATTCAATTAGCTGTAGAAAATCATTACAAGAGTGTTGTTAAAGCGGCTATTGATAGGATGGGAGCCAAAAGAGTTCCTCTCATTGCTACCGGTCATTTGTTTACGGTCGGATCTCCTAAAGGAGAAGACGTTAACGAGCTTTTATAGGCGCAACCGGGGCCGTGCCTGTGAATATCTTTCCGTCGGAAATCGATTACTTGGCCCTTGGTCATATCCACCGCGCTTACAGCATCGGCGGTGACAAAACCAGAAATTACTGCGGTGCTCCGATTCCGCTTACCTTTGAAGAGGCTAATCTTGAGAAACTCGTTCGGTTAGTTGATTTCGAACCCGATGAAATTAAGGTGGCGGATATTCAGGTGCCTAAAGTTCGATAGATTGGTGAGCGTTCAAGGAAGCCAAACGGAAATTTCAACAAAACTAAAAAAGAGCTTGCAGGGCAAGACGAGAAAATCCTAGTGGAAGTGATTCATACCGGAAAAGCCAATGCAATAAACCTGACCGGTGAAGTCTCGAACAGACATCGGGAACCAAGATTGAAGTATTAAGAGTTTTCGACGAAAAACCAAGAAAGCCAATTGTTTGGCTAATGATGGAGACGAGATGGAGATCGGTGAACTCACTTGGGAGAACGTCTTCGAGAAGAAACTGAAAAATGAGACGTTTGAAGGCGAAGTTTGAGGAGGAACTTTGGAATGCGTATAGAAATGCGTATTTCCAAATTTCTGAGTTGGCTGATGAATGCTCAATAACGCTTCCGGAAAGTAAAATGCAAATACTCAAACTCTCATTTGAAAACATCAATTCCTTGAAAGGCGCCTGGACGATTGATTTTTCAAGCACCGGATTTCCGCTCAGGCATTTTTGCGATTGTCGGTCCGGCAGCGGCAAGACCACGATTTTGGATGCGATTTGTTTGGCTCTTTACGGACATACACCTCGGATCGGCTCGATTACTCAGAATGCCAACGAAGTTATGAATCGGGACAGCGACAGCTGTCGGAGCAGCTTGGAGTTCCAAACGTTAAGCGGCCGTTACCGGGCTACCTGGAGTCAAAAAAGAAGCAGAAGAATTTTGATAAGACAGGCAAATACGGCCAGGTTGTTTCCACAATGGAAAAGTTCGGGGACGGCTGCTGGATCCCGATTACAGAAGGAAGTAAGGTAACCAGCAAAGCAGAAGTTCAAAAAATCATCGGATTAAGCTTCGATCAATTTAAACGTTCGGTCATGCTTTTCCCAGGGAGACTTTGCAGCTTTCAAATCGAAACCGAATGAAGCCCAAACGCTCGAACAGATAACCGGAACACAGGTTTATTCACTGCTTTTTCTACAAAATTTATGTTCTTGCAGAACAAAAAAGAAGCTTTTTTGCAGATAACAGAGAGAAGTCGAAACTGAGCCCCGTTCTTGACGATGCAGTTGTTCAGACAAAGCAAGAGCAGTTGAAAGGTATAACCGAAGAGGCGAAAGTCATCTTGAAACTCAAATCAACAAAATTGAAAAAGAAATTCGCTGGGTTAGTGAGACTGCCGAGCTTAGGGATTAGTTTTAAGGGTAAAGGACGAGCTTGAACGTTTGAAAGAAAGCCGGAATGAATTCTTTCAGAAGAGAATGATGTCCGACTTGCAGAACGTGCTCAAAAAATTCTTCCAATATTTAGCTCGCTAAGAGATAAGCAATCGCTCCGTGAAGACGCGATCAAAGAGAAGTCCTCTGCGGAGAACGAATTAGTTAACGCGACAAAATCTTTAAAGAGAAAGAACTCAACTTCAAGGCAGCAGAGGAGGCCTTGAACAATGAGAACCTTCAAAAGCCGAAGAAATTAGCGCTGTTCTCGAAACCGAGTCCTGACGTCGAAATTTCTCCGCTTATGAAATCCAGCAGACGCGCACAAGAAGAAAAACTAAATTAGAAAAAGGAGACTGCCGGTTGTGAGAGTCGTCTCAATAAAGCCCAAGAGGATATACGGAAGTTAGAAGAAGACCGTGAGAAACGAGATCGTGAGAAAAAACGAAGACATTAAAGGCGCATTCCTTTATCAGCGGAAGGACGAATTAAGGGCCGGAAAAATCACCGCCGAAACTTTTTCAGCTGCATTATCAGATTCCGAAGGCAAAGCTGATAAAGCAAACGAGACCGTCAAATCACAGGAAAAGAGGCAGAGGCGCTCAGAACCGAAAGGAAAAAATAGCTTCCGGAATTGAGGCGGACGAAATATTGCTTAAAGAAACGGAAGAGCGTCTGAATGAAATTTCGACGGAAAGACTCTCGATGAACTCGGCTATGCAAGAACAACTGAGCTTTTCAGAGCAGATTCCGCTGCTTGATGCGGGTCAAATCTGCGCTAAAAGCCGCTTGTGAACAAAAAGAAGAAATCGGCTGTCAGGAAGATGTGATGCAAAAAGGATTCCGTCGAACTGACCGATTGGGGTAGCAAGAAAGAGTGTTATGAAAGGGAAACGATCCCTAACTTCGAGGCTGGACGAACTCGAAGCTTTGGTTCAAATCAACGAATTGACTAAGGTTAGAGCTGAGTTGAAGGAAGAGAACCTTTGTCCGGTTTGCGGTTCATTGAGCATCCCTTTGCCGCAAACCTTCCGCCAGAGGTTGCGACGGCAAAAGAGCGCCTGGTCGTGTGTGAAGGAAGAATTGGCGGACCTACAGAAAAATCAAAAAGAGGCCGATAGGAAAAAATTGACATTCTTAAAGATCGGATGCGTTTTTTTCTGAAAAGCATCTGAAAGATCTTCGGAAGAATTTGGATTTGGCCGAAGAAGAGCTGAAGCTGAAATGCGACATAGCAGGTCTGGCACGCGAAGGCGTAACGGAAAAGGCAGCAGCTGTTTTGATAACTAAGAAGGAAAGCCTTCTTACCGATATCAAAAAACGTATTGTCAAAGCAAGAGACGCAGAATCTAACGCTACCGCTGCAAAAGAAAAATTGCCGGTACAAAAGAAGAGCTTTTTATCGAGCCGAGATGGCCTTTAGCAATGCCCAAACGAAGGTTGAGTCGGGAAATCCTACTGGACGCAAGCTCAAACCGGCAGAGAAAAAAGCAAGAACAGAGCTTGAGCAGTTTTGGCGGAAAACTGCTAAAGAGTACGGCTCCGTCATCACTGAGGAAGAACTTTTTGCCCATGACCCCGAACTCTTCAAACGTTGGATTGCTAAGGCAGCTAAGTACGAAGAACTTTTGGAATCCTGCCGGGAAATTGAGAATAATTTAGCGATCAAAAAAGGCGCCCTCCCGGGACTTATTGAGAGCGTGGAGCTTTTGGAAAAAAGCACTCGGGAAAAGTCGGAACAAGCGGCTGAATTACAGGCTGAACTGAAGTCGAAGCGGTTACAACGCGACAAGCTTTTCGGAACTAAGTTGGTAGAAGTTGAACGAAAACCTACGAGATTCTGCTTTCGCAGTTGGCAGAAGCAAAAGACCATGCTTACGAAATCCTTTCTAAGGCTCGAAGCATTCAGGCCGCTGCGGGGCAAAGGCTTAAAACGGCCGAACAGCGTGCTGCAGAAGCTGAAAGAAACCTTCTTTCAGCAAAAACCGATTGGACGGATGCCCTTAAAAGGAAAAATTTGAATCCGAAGAAGTTTGGGCAAAAGCTCGTTTAGATTCTGAGGCGATTAATGCTATTCACAAAGAAATTACGGATTACCAGGCTCAATCCCGCAGTGCTGCAGACCGTTTTAGTGAAGCTGACAAGAAGTTGGTAGAAAAAGAATCTCAGAAACTGACGGACAAATCGCTTGAAGTTTTGGAAGCTGAAAAACGAGAGGTTTCAGCTCGGAAAGAAAAACTCCTGGAACAAAAAAGGCGAACTGCAGAAAGAGCTGAAAACAGACGAAGAGGCACGTCACAAGCGGGCCGGGATAGAGGAAGACTTAAAGAAGCTAAAACATCAAGTCGCCGTTTGGGAGCGTCTCAACACGATGGTCGGATCGAGCAGTGGAGACAAGTACCGCAGGTACGTACAGAGTTTGGTGCTTTTGACACTGATCAAAAATGCCAATGTCGAGCTGACAAAACTCCACAGTCGATACCGTTTGACTAAGGGTGAAGAGGACATGGAGCTCAAAGTCATTGACTTAGATTTGGCCGATGAGGAGCGTCCCACGGACAACCTCTCCGGCGGAGAAACCTTTATCGTCAGTTTGGCGCTCGCTCTAGGCTTGGCTCAGATGGCAAGCAGCAATGTTCGAATCGACTCGCTCTTCTTGGATGAAGGTTTCGAACGCTCGATGATGACTCCTTGAAAAGGCGCTCAATGCTTTGAGCAGTTTAAATGCTCAAGGAAAAACCGTCGGACTGATTTCTCACGTGGATCAGATTAAGGAGCGGATCCCGAGCAAGATTATTGTGAAGCGTTCGGCTCAGCCCGGTGTCAGCCGGTTAGAAGGTGCCGGCGTGAAGCATAGCTGGAGTTAACACCAAAGCTAACTTGTCAAGCGCTTTTCGGATGCTCAAAACCATTTCTTTGCCCAAAAGCCTCTAAGATAGACGTCCTATCTGAGCGGAAGTTGTATGAAGATTTCGACAAACCAGGCCACGATGATCGGCTGTATTTCCCCGATTTTTGGGGACTGAGCGTCTCTCTCGTGAGAACGCTTTCTGAGACGCTGGGCGTTGGAAAAGGCTTGGCGATCAATTACCTAATTGCATTGGTTTTTGTATTTCTTCTTTTCGGTATACCTAATCTAAAAGCGATGCCGCTGAAGTACTACATCTGTGGCTTAGGTGTGCCATTGGTACCTCCATGACCTTTGCATTTTCTCTTGGCTTAGCCAAAGACGGAACGCAGACCATGGAAGTCGGCATGATTAACTATCTTTGGCCGACGCTGACGATTTTGTTTGCCGTTCGTTTTTTAACGGTCAAAAGGCCAAGTGGTGGGTCGGCATCGGTATGCTGCTAGCGATCTACGGCATATTTGTTGTTCTCTCGGGAAATTTGTTGATTGACTTCAAAGCAATGTGAGTCATATCAAGAGCAATCCGATTAGTTATTTTCTTGCGTTGTGGGCGGCTATCTTTTGGGCCGCTTACTCGAATTTCACAAGAGCCTGGGCGAAAGGACAAAATCCGACTACGCTGATTTTTGCGTTGGATACAATTTTCTTTAATGCTATCTGGCTTCTCGATCTTGCGCCCCTTACCCCTGGAATACGAAAGGTGTTTTGTTTGCTGTCGGATCAGCATTGATTATGGGTTCGGCTTACGGCATGTGGACCTTCGGGGTCCAGAAGGGCCGTATTGAAATTATGTCCATCATGTCGTATTTCACGCCGGTTTTGTCGTGTATCTTTGCTTCTCTTCTCATCGGCGCTAAGCTCACTCATGAATTCTGGGTTGGCGTTTCTATTGTTGTGCTCGGCTCGTTTATCTGTTGGGCCGCTACCAGAGAAAAACTCGTTCATCGAATTAGGCTCACAAAAAAAAAAGATTCACGTCCGAAGAATTTTTTTGCGGCGTAGAATTAAAAGTAACGGGTTCCGTTATTTTTATTGACCGAGGTTTTCATGAATAAAACTGTCATTGCATTGGCGCTTCTGTCTGTCTGCTCTTTGGCAAACGCCCACTTCGGAAGTGTGATTCCGAATAAACAAATCGTTTCCGACCCTAAGGATTCCCCTGACGATTACTAAACCGCCTTCAACCATCCGATGGAACAAACGGGCATGACGATGGAAAACCAAAAAGCTTTTCTGTCATCGTCGACGGTAAGAAAACAGATTTGACGAACACTTTGCAAAAGACAAAAGTTTTGATAAAGATGCTTGGATGACCCAGTACAGGGTTGCCCGGCCGATGCTGTTCGTCCCCTCGAACCTCAGCCTTATTGGGAACCCGCAGAAGACAAGTTCATTATTCGCTACTCTAAAGTCATGGTTCCGGTCTTCGGAGTGGATGACGGCTGGGATGCACCCACAGGCGCAAAGACAGAAATTCTTCCTCTCACGCGTCCGTTCGGCAACTATGCCGGAAATGTATTCCGTGGTCAGGTGATTTTGAACGGCAAACCTGCTCCCAGATACGATGGTCGAAGTCGAGTATTACAACGTGGATCATCGAGTCAAGGCTCCGGATGATATCTTCATTACTCAACAGGTCAAAACCGATAAAAAAACGGGATCTTCTCTTATGCAGTTCCTTGGGAGGGCTGGTGGGGTTTTGCCGCTCTGAATGACGCCGACTATAAGATTAAAAAGGACGGCCAGGATAAGGATGTTGAACTTGGCGCCGTGCTTTGGACAGAATTCGTTAATCCGTCTTTCAAATAATGCATATTGCTGAAAGGTGTTCTCTCCGCGCCGGTTTTAATTACCGGTGCGGTTGTAGCTGCCGCAGGTGTTGCCTACGGATTAAAGAAAAATTCCAGCGAATCATTTCATGTTGGCCGGGCTTCTCGGGGCAGCGTTTTTTGTTGCGAGCCTCATCCACGTGCCAATCGGTTTTCCAGCGCCCATCTGATTTTGAACGGACTTTTAGGTGTTGTTTTGGGCTGGGCCGCATTTCCGGTGATTTTCGTGGCTTTACTCTTACAAGCTGTCTTGTTCCAGTTCGGAGGATTTACCGTACTCGGCGTCAATACCGCGACAATGGGTTTAGGGGCGCTGGCAGCATACGGGATCTTTTATGCCATAGCCGGCAAGTCTGCGGATAAAAGATTAAAGTTCGCAGGTTTTTGCGGCGGTTTCAGTGCTGTTCTGATCTCAGGTATTTTGACGGCTTTGGCACTTGCGTTCACAAATGAAGGTTTTGTGACCGCGGCTTGGCTGATCTTTCTGAGTAATTTGCCCGTGATGGTCGTCGAAGGTGTCATTACTGCCTTTGCGGTTGTATATCTCAAACATTCTGATCCTGGGATATTTAATGAAAAATAATTCAGCTTTATTTATTGCCTCTGTGTTTCTTCTCTGCAGTTCGACGGCCGCTAACGCCCATCGGCTGAATGTGTTCGCCTACAGTCAGGCGCACGAGATTTGTGTCGAGACAAGTTTCCAGGGCGGCAAACCCGCACGCGGCGCAGACGTTCGCGTCTTAACAGAGGAAGGGGCGGTCTTTTTAACCGCAAAAACCGAGCAGGACGGTAAAGTCTGCATGGCGCTTCCTGACGGTTTTGAGCCCGCTCCTCTGACAGTGATCGTCAATGCCGGGGAAGGGCACCAGAACCAGTGGAAGCTGAGCAAAGAAGACTTTTCTTTAGGTGCTGACAGCAAAACGGCTGTGAGCACTGTAAAACTTGAAATCCTTAATAAAGAGGCCGAGACAAACACAGCATCTCCAAAAATTTACTCTCAGGAAGAACTTGACGCCGCTTTGAAAACGGCCAGAGAGCAGACGGAGATGCAAGTGATTGCCCCGCTGAGAAAACAGCTGGCAGAGGCTCAGCAGCCTAAAATCACATGGCGCGATATCGTCGGCGGTTTGGGCTGGTGCTTAGGATTGGGCGGTCTGTTTGCCTGGATATCGACACGCAGACAAAAGAATAAATGACAATAAAAAGGATTTTTTTCAGCGGCTTCGAGAATCGCTTCAGCATTAGTTTTCGGAGTGGTCGTTTCTGTGCTGCCAAATATCACGGCAGCGCTCTGCGCGCTGTTCTTTTTTCTTTTTTGATCATCTTTTCTTCCCAACTGACGCCAAACATCTTATTAAGCGCTGGCTTCAAATCAATCTTTTTATTCTTTTATTTGGCTGGTCACCTTGACGACGCCCGGAACTCCCATCGGACCCGGCGAGATCTTTTCTTATGAGGGTGTTTACCTTTCCGCTTTGGTGACGGTTAAAGCTAATGCTTTGTTTTTTGTTTTCTATGCATTGGTCAGTTTGTTGTCTTTCTCTCGGCTGGCAGCAGGTCTTAAGTCCCTCAAGTTTTCGGAGAGCCTCATAGTTATCCTGCTTTTCTGTGCGAGAGGCATCGATATTTTTGAAAGCGAATACCGTCGAATGAAAGAGGCAGCAAAGCTCCGGGATTTGAGATGAAAGCAAATAAGCGGACCTATCAAACCGTGGCAGCGGTTATTGCACTTTTGTTCGTTCGAGCAGTTCGGCGGAGCCGTGTTCTCGACGATGCGATGAAATTAAGAGGTTTTGACGGCCATATACGGACCCCTGAACCATGAAGTTTGGAGATATAAAGATACGTTCCTTTTAATGTTATTTTGCTGTGCTTCGGTGGTATTTGCCTCATCTGGGCTGGAGATAAGTCGTGAGTCTTCTGGAAATTAAAAATTTAAATCTGACCTATCCGAACGGAAAGAAGATTTTTGAGAATGCCGAAATCACTCTGCAGCCCGGAGAGAGTCAAGCTCTGTGGAGTCCCAACGGAACCGGTAAAACTTCGCTCTTTAGAGTGGTCACCGGACTCTTGAAACCGCAAACCGCCGATATTTTCTTAGAAGACAAAGCTGTAACGAACGAAGAAGAGTTCAAAGCGCTGCGGCTTAAAGTCGGCTTTGTGCTCCAGCACGCCGACGATCAGCTGTTTTTTCCTCAGGTCATAGATGACGTCGCTTTCGGTCCGCTCAATCAAGGTTTAAGCGAAAAAAAGAGGCAAGAAAGGTCTCCGAAGAAGCTTTATCCAATTTGGGCATTCTCGAGCTCAAAGACGCTTTTGAGCTACGAATTATCCGGAGGACAGAAAAAACTTGTCACGCTTGCATGCGTTCTTTCTATGAAACCGCAGGTATTGCTCTTAGATGAACCCACGAACGGACTCGATGTTGACAGTAAACAAAGGTTGATCGAAGTGATCAATAAGATTGATGCCGCCAAAATCATCATCAGCCACGACCCCGATATGCTGTCCTCAACCTGCACAAAATTTTCGACGATTCGAAACTGCAGAATTGAATCGATTGCCAAGCCGGAAATGCATGAACATTGGCACACGCACTTTTACGGAGGGGTCCCTCATACTCATCATGAATCTACCTAATGCAGAGTTCTTCCTCCTCTACTTGGGCGATCGAAAGTCTGTATGAAACGCCTATGGCATAAGATGGAAAGCATAGAAGAATTAAGGAAGCTAACCAATGACCGAGCTCAAGATTGAGAAAGTCACAGAGGACAGTCCGCTGAAAGCAAAGGTTCAGCGGATCTATATAAAGTCGTGTCCGCTCTTTGAGCGCGTTTCCCTGGAACCCTTTTTTTAACTCCGTTTCCGACGGTGTCGAGATCTTTGCGCTAAGCGACGAAGAAGACGTGGTTGCTTTTTTTCTGCACACTCAGAAAGGAAAGTATTACTACCTCTTTTACCTTGCCGTTGACGAAGATAAACGCGGTAAGGGTATCGGCAGTGACATCTTGTCCGCGGTCATTAAGAACGCGGATGGTGCGACCGTCTTCTTAGACTGCGAGGGCATTTATCCCGGCTGCAAGGACAGAGCCGCACGCGTTAAACGCTTGTGTTTTTACCATCGCAACGGATTTAAAGAAATCGGCCCGCTGCAAACTTGGCGCGGAGAGATTCAGAACGCTGGTTTTACGGCGACAAAGAAATTTCCGAGCAGGAAATCGAAGATTTCTGGGAGATTTTCGGTCATTTATGGGAGGGCAGGAGATTGCCACCATTCCTGCTGCGCCGAGTTCACAGGATGGGAAAACAGCAGGAAAAGAACTGTAAAATGCAGGCTCCTAAGGCATAGTCAGCCGGATTATTTAAAAAGCAAATGAAGGCTGGCTAGTCATAAGTAGCCATGGGATTGAGTTAAAGATCAATCAAGTTAACCGATAATAGAAAAAAAAAAATGAAATTAAAAGCTGTGATCGCTGTGTCCGTTCTCGCTATTGCAGCAGCAACCGGCGGCTGGATGTATTATCGATACGAGTCTGCCCCCAAAGAATTTAGAGCTTTACGGTAATGTTGATATTCGGCAAGTGAATCTAGCTTTTCTGTGGCCGGAACGTATCAAGTCGATTCTTGTCGAAGAAGGAGATTTCGTCAAAGCCGGTCAGCCAGTGGCAGAACAGGAAACGGACACACTTAAAATCGAAATTGAACAAGCTAAGGCTGCGGAGCAGGCTGCGTACCAAACTTATTTGGCCTTAAAAACGGCAGTCGGCCGGAAGACATCGCCAAAGCTGAAGCTGCTGTTTTAGTCGCGCAATCCCGTCTGCATCTAGCTCAGAAAGATTTTGAGCGTGTGGATGGTATCTTTAAGTCCACGAAAGGTCAGGGCGTGAGCAAACAAAGCCTCGACACCCAAAGCAGCCAGCTGCAGGTCGCCAAGAACGAATTGTTCTCTGCCCAAAAGAGCTTGGAACTTGCAAAGATCGGTCCTCGCGCCGAAGATGTTGCCAGGGCCTATGCACAATGGCAGCAGACAAAAAGCGCAAGTTGCCCAATTAGAAGTGAAGTTAAAGCAGAGTACGTTGTATGCGCCCCTCGACACAACGGTTCGTTCGAGGCTCCTTCAGCCGGGGGACATGGCTAGTGCTCAAGTGCCTGTATTGGCCCTGGCTATCAATTCTCCTAAATGGGTGCGTGCTTATGTCAATGAAGTCAATCTCGGCAAGATCAAACCAGGGCAGCAAGCTTTACGTCACGATAGATGCCTATCCGAACGAAAAAATTCCCGGTCATGTCGGATTCATTTCTTCCGTTGCGGAGTTTACGCCTAAAACTGTTCAGACGCCTGACTTGAGAACCAATCTTGTCTATGAGGTGCGCATCCTCGTTGACGACAAGGAGAATCATTTGAGATTGGGTATGCCTGCGACCGTCAGTTTTGAATAAGAGTACCCATGGCAGAGAACCAAAATGCTCCGGCCGTCTTCGCAAAATCCCTAAAAAAAGTTTTTGCTAATAATAAGAACCGGGCCCTTGACTCTGTCGCACTTAACGGTATCGACCTAGTCGTGCCGAAAGGCGGCTTAGTTTCTTTGGTTGGACCGGACGGCGCCGGCAAAACGACTTTTATGCGTTTGGTCTGCGGGTTGCTGATTCCGACTTCAGGGGAACTGGAAGTCTTCGGTATGAATACCGCAACAGATGCCGAGGCGATTCAGAAACGGATCGCTTACATGCCTCAGCGTTTTGGACTGTATCAAGACTTAAGCATTAAAGAAAATATGGATCTTTTCGCTAATCTTCAGGGTGTTCCGAAGGTGAACGAAAAGACAAATATGGTCAGCTTTTATCGATGACGGATTTAGCTCCGTTTGCCAAACCGTTTAGCAGGCAAGCTTTCCGGGGGTATGAAGCAAAAGCTTGCGCTGGCCTGCGCTCTGATCCATGACCCCGAATTATTGATTCTGGATGAACCGACCGCAGGTGTTGATCCGGTCTCGCGAGAAGAGCTCTGGAAAATTCTTAAGGCAGCGGTAGCTCAAAAGGCATGAGCGTGCTCGTGAGCACCGCTTACCTGGATGAAGCAGCCATGTGCCATGATGTGTACATCATCAATAAAGGCGAGATCTTGGCGCAGGGGACTCCTGAAGCGCTGACAGAACCTTATAAGAATCGAGTCTATTTTGCCCGAGCCGACGGCCGTACGCCTCGTCAGATGCTTGATCTGGCGTCACATTCCTCAATGATTTTGGACTCAACTCCTTCGGGAGACAGGGGTGAGGCTGCTTTTGAAGAAAGACGCGGATCTTACAGAGGCAGCCAAGGAACTCGATATTCCGGAACTCAGTCCTCAACCGCCGAGGCTGGAAGATGCGTTTATGTCTCTTTTGATCGCAGCGGATAAACCTCAGAAGGATTTTGGAGAAAATGCCGGCATAGAAAACACAAAAATTGACGATGGAAAGCCAGTCATTCTCGTTGAGAACCTTGTTAAGAAATTCGGCAATTTTGTTGCCGTCGACGATACCTCTTTTAGTGTTAAACGCGGAGAGATATTCGGATTGCTCGGACCGAACGGTGCCGGCAAAACTACAACTTTTCGTATTTTATGCGGTCTTCTTCCAGCAACTTCGGGTAAGGTTGAAGTTGCAGGTTTCGATCTCCGAACCGCCAGAGCTTCTGCTCGGCGCACAGTCGGTTACGTAGCTCAGTTTTTTCTCTTTACAGCATTTTTCCGTGGGATTTAATCTTAAGTTCTACGGCGGTGCCTACGGATTATTCGGGAACAAATTAAAGACGGCCATGGACGCGGTTGTCAGGCGCTTCGGCCTAACCGGACTTATCAGTAAAAAGCGGGCGGTTTAAATGACGGCTACAAAAAGCGTCTTTCGATGGCTGCTGCTTTGATGCACAATCCTGATATCTTGTTCCTTGACGAGCCGACGAGTTCCATTGATCCGCTTGCGCGACGTCTGTTCTGGCGAAGCATCAATAGGCTTGCGGATGAAGGCAAAGCCATCATTGTGACGACGCACTTTATGGAGGAAGCGGAGTACTGCACGCGCATTGCGATTCAAGACAGAGGACATATGCTGGCCCTTGGCAGCCCTAGGAAGTTAAAGCGGTAGCCGGGCTCCCGGAGACAGCCAACATGAACGAAGCGTTTATTAAGATCGTTAAAGCTACGGCGAGGCAGGGTCAGCAGATGATTAACTCCGATTTTTTTGCGCCGATTACGCGCACTGACTATTAAAGAGTGGTGCCAATTAATCAGGGATCCAAGCTCATTCGCTGTCGGACTTGTGCTTCCTTTTAGTTCTTATTTTTATTTTTGGCAGCGGCCTTTCTCTGACTTAGGCAACACTCCGATTGCTGTCATCAACCAAGCGCCCGGTCAGGTTTCGTATGCGATTGAACAAGGGTTTAAAGGTTCTCCCTATTTAACTCCGATTCGATGCGGCAATATTAAAGAGGCGGAAAGCCCTCATGAGGAAGAAAGAAGTAAAGGGGATCGTCGTGATTCCCAGTAATTTCGCCGGTCAATTTGCCGGGAAAGGGAAGCTGCAGCTTGTGGTGCACGGCGTTGACACAGTGAGTGCTTCCTCACTCGAACGCTATATTCAGCAGTCCGTTCAACTTAGTTTGGGAAACTGGGTTATTCATCCGAGAAGCGGGTGCCGTACCGGTGGTTCGGCTCTGGTTTAACGCGGCAAACTCTTTCCACATGGTATTTGTTCCCGGGCTTGTGGTTATCGTGATTGACGATTGTCGGTGCATTTCTTACGGCACTTGTGATTGCACGAGTGGGAGCGCGGGACGATGGAAATGTTGTTTTCGACGCCGGTCAAGCCCGCGGAGATTCTGCTCTCAAAGGTATTCCGTATTTTATTGTCGGCATAGGCGGTTTGTTTCTTTGCCTCTTTTGCAGCACGGTTCATTTTTGAGGTTCCGATTGAAGGATCTCTGACAGTTATTATCGGGTCCTCATATTATACCTTCTGACGGCATTAGGCGCCGGTCTTTGATTTCTGGTATCACTAAAATCAATTTTTGGCCTCTCAGCTCGTGATTATTATTAGTTTTTTTGCCGAGTGTGATGCTGAGCGGGCTTTGTTTTTGACCTGAGAAACGTTCCGTTCTGCTATTTCAGCGGTTTCATATGTTCTCCCGCCGACCTATTTTATGGAGCTCATTCGCGCTTCTTTTCTTTCAGGGACAGATGCCGTAACGGTATTAAAGGACGTGTCGATTCTCGCCGGTATGCCTTTTTATTTTTCTTCTTTGTGACAAGAGCACTTAAGAAGACATTGGAGAAAAAATGACCTTTGGAGAATGGCTAAAGTGGTTCGGCAATCTCTTCGTGAAGGAAATTCTCACGTACTTTATCGATCCGGCTTCTAGGTTTATTTTGATCGTGCCTTTGATTATTCAGATTTTTTGTTCGGTTACACCGCAACATTTGATTTGAACCATGCACCGATCGCCGTTTTGAACGAATCCCACGGCAAATATTCTCAGCAACTGGTGGCTCAAGTCGGCGCATCTCCGACTTTCTATATTCGTCGATACTTTGCAGAATGCTTTCAGATGAAAGATGAGCTTAATCCTCGAGATTCGCTAGCGATTGTCCACATTCAATCAGATTTTGATTCAAAGCTCGCGCAAGGCAAGGAAGGTCCCGTACAGATAATTACGGACGGGAGAAACTCAACAACAGCCGGTCTTGCCGCCGCAGAGCTTTTCAATGATCATTCAAGACTTTAATCATCGTTATGTCGGTGTTCCGAGGGTATCAACGTTGAAATGCGGGCTTGGTATAACCCGAATCTTCAAACGCAATGGAATATTGTGACAGCGCTCATCGGCACCCTGAGTTTTATTCAGGTCCTCATGCTATCGGCTCTGTCGGTGGCTCGGGAACGAGAGTACGGAACGTTTGATCAGCTGCTTGTTTCGCCATACAGACCTTTTGAAATCCTTCTGGCGAAAGCGACGCCTCCGATCTTTATCGGTATTGCTCAAACCTTTATTGTCGTTCTTTTTGCGGTGTTTTGGTTTTGATATACCCATGCGAGGGTCTCTTTTACCGCTTTATTTCGGGATTTTTCATTTTTACGTTATCGACAGTCGGAACCGGACTGGCGATTTCTTCCATATCGCAGACGATGCAGCAGGCGATGATTTTCTCGTTTGTGCTGATTGTTCCAATGGTTATTTTGTCCGGTCTTGTCACACCGGTATACAACATGCCGGAAATCCTGCAGGTGCTTACCTATGCCGATCCTTTGAGGTTTGCCCTTTGAATATGTTCACGGCGTTTATCTTGAGAACTTATCCATATCAGAACTTTGGGGACAGCTTCTTCCCATGCTGATTACCGCTGTCATCACTTTGCCGTTTGCGGCGTTTTTCTTCCGCCGTTCACTATAGTGATTGTCAGAAACGTGAGTTTCAGACTGTAAAAACAGAAGGCCGAATCTGTCAAAGATTCGGCCCCTGTCTCAATCAGATCTGATTAGCTGATCTTTTTGTAGGCTTCGTTGGCTAGTTTCTTGCCAAGTTCAACGCCCGGCTGGTCAAAAGCATTAATGCCGAAAAAGCGTTCCCAGCATTGTGGTCTTATGCTCATACATGGCCATTAAAGCACCTAATGTCTCAGGAGTGAGCTCTTCAATGGAAACGGTGGAAACCACATTGAAATACTTGCTCTTCGGATCCCTGGTTACAAGCGCTTCCGTCTGAGCTTTGGCGTTAGCCATTAAGACGCGATGCAGTTCCTTGTGAGCGTGGCCCGGTTTCTCGCACCAAAAGACGTCGATAGAGTTTTTGCTGTTCCTTCACGAAGGAATTGATAGAAAGAATGCTGAGATTCATTTCCGTGTCCGCCCCAAACGGCTAAAGAGGTTTTGCCGATCACCGGTGTTCCGTCGGCAGCAGTACTCTTACCTAAAGCTTCCATTTCCAGCTGCTGGAGCCAATCCACCATGACACGAAGACGTTCGTCATAGGGTAGGAAGCAGTAAGAAGAAACGTCGATGTTTTTCAGAGTTCCAATAGGCGAACATTGCCATGAGCGCCGGCAGGTTGTTCTGCAGCGGAGCGGTCGAGGCGTGCTGGTCCATCGCATGAGCGCCGGCCAGGAAGCGCTTGAATGTGTCTGCGCCTAACGCAATTGCGACGGGCAAACCGATCGCGCCCCATACGGAGAAACGGCCGCCGACCCAGTCCCAGATGGGGGAAGAAGTTTTCTTTCGGGAGACCAAACTGTTCTGCTGCGTCCGGTTTTGCGGAGACCACAACCACGTGATGTTTGAAGTCTTTTTCAGGGATACCGGCTTTCTTCAGCCAATCCAAAATCTCCTGCGTATTGGCTCTTGTTTCCTGAGTCTTAAAGCTCTTGGAAGAGATGACAATCAGGGTAGAAAAAGGATCCAGGACGGAAGTGATTCGGTCAAAAATCACGCCGTCGGCAGAAGCTAGAAAGTGAAGTTTGATTTCCGGTTTGTTGGGACGAAGGGCGTTGTAAACACACTTCGGGCCCATGTCGAGCCGCCGATACCGATATTGATGACATCGGTAATTCGGTCGCCTGAACAGCCGCGCCATTTCCAGTTGCGGACATCTTCAGCAAACTTGCAGAAAGCTTCCAGTGTCTGGTGAACTTCTGCGGCATGAGGGGCATCCGGAGAAGGGTCGCGCAGAGAGGTATGAAGGGCAGAGCGATGTTCGCTGGCGTTAACGATCTTTCCTTTACGCATTTCGTTAAAGGATTCGATCATTTTTTCTCTTTGACAAAGTCAATAAGAGAAAGGAGCTCCTTCTGATTAATTCTTTGCCGCCCGATATCCAGAGTGATGCCGCAGGCGCTCTTTTGATAATTCTCAAAAGAGTCTCGGATAAAAGGTGTTACGGTTAAAGACTTCATTGTCGTGTCTGTTTTGAAATCAATTCATCAATTATGACGCAGACCGCGATTATTGAGAAGTCAGAACGTATCCTCAATGACGCTTGTCTTCACCGATCAAATGAAGCGAGTCTTCCTTGGATTGATTGTGGTGGTGTTTGAAAATCACCGCCAGCATTGAGCATCCCACAAAACATCCGAAGAGCACCATGATCGTGACGGTTCCGAGGCCTGACTTAATAAGCAGGGAGTAGAGACCGAGCATCACGAGAATGGAAGAGTTTTCGTTGAAGTTCTGGACGGCAATGGAGCGTCCGGCGCTCATGAGGACATGGCCGCGGTGCTGCAATAACGCGTTCATCGGAACAACGAAGAAACCAGCCATCATGCCCACGCTGACTAAAAGTAAGCAGGCAATCGCAATGGCAAAGGAGATGTGGAAACCGAAGATGTCAAAGCCGCCGGGAATCCAGGAAGCTTTATAGAAGGACATGACAGCTACAGAAAAGCCCCATCAAAACGCCGATCGGAAGGACATCTACGCTTCTTCTTAAACTGACATAGGCGGCCGCTAAAAACGGCACCGATGGCGATACCGATGGCAACCACGCCCTGGAGAATAGCTGCTTTAGATAAATCGAGGCCGAGGTTGGAATTTGCCCAAGCAAGAACAAGGAACTGAAGTGTGGCGCCGGCGCCCCAGAACAGCGTTGTCACGGACAGGGAAATTTGACCGAGTTTGTCGTGCCAGAGCAGAGAGCAGTATTTCCCGAAATTAACGAGTGTGTGGATCGGACGGAAGTCTTGTTTCGGATAGCGGGCGCCGGTATCCGGAATTAACAGGTTCACGGCAGCCGCAGCGGCGTAAACAAAAATCATGACGGCGATCGCGGCCTGAGCAGCATTATGGACGCCAAAGACATGATGGCCTTGAACGAAATGGTCGACCATCGGAAATGAGCAAAGCCGCCTAAGCCGGTCCCCAAAATAATAGACGCAACGGTCAGGCCCTCAATCCAGCCGTTGGCTTTCACAAGATTTTTCGGGCGGAAGCAGTTCCGTGAGAATGCCGTATTTTGCAGGCGAGTAAGCTGCCGCGCCCTGGACCGACGATGGCGTAAGCAAGAAGCGGATGGGTGCCGAACAGCATGATGATGCAGCCGACGGTTTTTACCGCGTTGGTGATAAACATTACGCGGCCTTTCGGCATTGAATCGCGAAGATGCCGACCCAAGCGGCGAAGATGACGTAACTCACAACGAAGAACAGCTTCAGCAGCGGTGTCATCCATGCCGGCTCATTCAGAGTCGTCAGCAGAGCGATCGCGGCGATGAGAAGGGCGTTGTCGGCTAAGGAAGAAAGAAACTGCGCCAACATAATGCTGTAAAACCTTTGGTCATCGTCGTCTCTTATTGTCGAATAACTGCATAGTATGAACTACCGCGCACTTACGTGCACGGTTTCATGGGAGCGTGCTCCCATTTTAGCGATTGACGAACACCTACACTTGCATGCAGGTTTCGTACAACTGCGGGCGTGTCCACAAAGACGCCCCCATCGAGTTCGAGCAGCTTTTTGAGCCACTCATCCCCGAGTTCTTTTCGGCCGATATTGGCCGCACCATTGATATCGGCATTGATCAAATGTCTTTTTGATGACTGATAGAGACCGCGTTTGAGCCTCCTCCCCGAAAAAAGTCGTTGGGTTTCTTCCTTTTGGATCGAAGTCAGGAATTTCATCGAAGTCCATTGCACTGGCTCTAGAGGTGTAACTCTCCTCTCGCACTGTCACTTGGATGCCATATTCTTCAGCCTTATACCGGACCATCTCAATAAACTTGGCATGCGGCAGCATTACGAAATTCTGATTGTTTCGCCTGCCGAGGCTGACTCTCTGTTTCCAATTTTTGTTTGTTCCGATGACAATACGGCCCAAATCATGCGCAAGACAGAAGTTGACAGCCAGGCGACTGGCGCTTGTGCATCAAGTCTTGGAGCTGCCAATAACGTTTGACTCCTTTTATTCGGATGTGCTCATAGTGTTTTTTGCTTTTCAGTTCGGCGACTTGTTTGTTTGTACCGCTGATTGATGCTCTTAAGTATTTGCCTTTTGACCAAAAGCAGCCTTACTCGGGTTTTGGTCGAGAGCAACTACCAAAATTATCAATGCCTAAATCGCAGCACAAAGCTTCATTCGGATTCAAAGAAACGCTTTTGGAGCAATAC
>VOFG01004549.1_pt1 | contig 18631 bp, 40 predicted proteins | sample 5384171 | NCBI WGS metagenome assembly VOFG01 (sample SAMN12384726, study PRJNA508395) | human gut metagenome | isolation source: healthy gut F | host: Homo sapiens
CTTCATGACGCAGGCGCTGCGCTTGCCTGCCAGGGCGGCGCCGAAGGCCACCTCCATGGCCACCTTCTCGTTGGGGGCCCACTCGCAGTAGATCTCGTCATACCGGGCGGCCTGCTCGGTGATCTCCGTACTGGGGTGCCAGGATAACTGGAAATCAGGCTGCATCCGGCCTCTGTACAGCCCCCGGGCCACCGCCTCATTTCCCAGCATCAGCTTCTTCATACTTCCAACCTCTTTCCTGAAACATCCCCCGCCGGCCGGGCCGGTTTGGGATGGTATTGCAGCATTGGATTTTTATGATATCATGTTTCTTCCGGTCCGTAAACCGCTTTTTTTCGGGAAAAACAGCGGGTTTCCATAATTTTCCTGGATATTCAGGATCCGCCTTCCCCGCGGGGATTTCCTGTGGGATTGTGTCGAATTTTGTCGAAACTTGCGGCGACATATTTTCCAGTTTTTGCTAATTTCATCTTGTGTTTTCTGTCCCTTTGTGGTAAATTATGGATAAGCAGTTTCGTTGTTGCTTACCATCACGAGAAAATTTGAGGAACAGCGCCTACACCGCTTTCCCAATGGGGAGACAGATCCGCATGGAAACGAAGAAAACCATTCTCATTGCCGACACCAGCGAGGAGTTCCGCACCGTCCTGGCAGAGGCCATCCAGGCCGAGGAGGGCCTGGAAGTGGTGGGCCAAACCGGGGACGGCCAGGAGGCCATCCAGCTGGGTGCAGGACCGCGACCCGGACGTTCTGGTCATGGACCTGGTCCTGGAGCGGATGGACGGCTTTGACGTGCTGGAGGCGGTGAAAGCCAGGCCCATGAGCACGTTGATCCTGTCCAGCTTTGCCCGGGGCTGCATGGCCGACCAGGTGGCCGCCCGGGGCGGGGACTACTACATGATGAAACCCCTGCCGCATCGCCTCTGTGGTGGAGCGGGTCCGGCTGCTGGCCGCCCAGCATTGGTCGGAGGGGGAGGAGGGTGCCGCCAGCCCCGCTTCCGCCCGGCAGACCCTGGAGGCCAACGTCACCGCCATCATCCACGAGATCGGCGTGCCCGCCCACATCAAGGGGTACCAGTACCTCCGGGAGGCCATCATCATGACCGTGGAGGACATGGACGTGATCAACGCCGTCACCAAGGTCCTCTACCCCGAAGTGGCCCGGAAGTTCGGCACCACCGCATCCCGGGTGGAGCGGGCCATCCGCCACGCCATTGAAGTCGCCTGGGACCGGGGGTGACCTGGACACCCTGCAAAAAATACTTCGGCTTCACCGTCAGCAATTCCAAGGGTAAACCCACCCAACCTGAGTTCATCGCCATGATCGCCGACCGGCTGCAGCTGCAGCGGCGGCAGGGGTGAGAAAATCTGAAACGATATAAACAGAAGAAACGAGAAAGAGCAGGGAGGGCAATCTCCTGCTCTTTCTCTTGGTTGCACGATTCATACATCCGATTATTGGTTCACCGTAAGCAGTTTTTTCGGCGACCCTTGCTTGCACTTCCAAATAATATGCCGTCTCCGCCGCATTCAAATCCTCATTTTCCCACTGTTCAAAAAATCCGCACAGAAGGTAGCATACTTATTTATATAGTCGGCATAGTCGGTAAAGATCCCAGGATCAGACCCATCTGACTCCGCATATTTTTTTTCATAAAAGCGACATACTCATCCATAAAAGCTTCATAGCTGTCCATGGCCGCTTTGAAGTCAGGATCTAAGACATTGGCATTTCCTCGGCCTCGCTAGAACGGTCCGGTTCCGAAGAGTCTGAAGAAGCATTCTCTCCTTCCTGTTGCTTGGGCGCATCGATGCTCACACTCATCGTACGATTTCCCTCATATTGCAACGAGAGATGCCATCCTCCGCATCGTTGGCGTAGTAATAGGTGTCTCCCCTTATTGTAGTCAACAGTAAAGCCCCGGTCTGCACAAGCAGACACATAGGCATCAAAGTCTGCCTGGGAGGTATCCCCAAGGTAAACAAAGAAGCTGTCCTCGTATTCATAAGAAAACTTACCTATGGTCGATTGCGGCACTGGCAACCGGTTTCCGGCTGTGCTGGTCGGCCAAGTAATGGGAGCGAATTCCATCGGCGCTTCCAATGTAATAGAAAGGCTTTCGCTTATATAGCGTAAATCCAACCGATACCCCTCTGTATTGAATGCGTCATAGGAAGATGCCGTTTCCTCCTTGTCGGCTGTGAACCCTTTGCCCGCACAAGCCAGTACATAGTCTTGGTACTGGTCATCAGACACCTTGTCCAGGGTTATCGACAGTGTTTCCGCTGAGTTCTCATACAACGTACCTTTGTTGGTGGGTGGCTCTGGGAGCACAGAGCCCAACGCCATCTCCTCCCATGCAAGGGTTCCCCGGCTATGAGATGCAATACTCCCTGCTAACATAACAATCACAACTGGGTGGCAACGACAAAGAACCACCCTCTCTTAAAAATGGTTTTTTGAGGATCCCACCTGCCTGGATCAGACGCAGCCCTTGATCAGATTGCCACCGGGTGCTTTCGTTCTGGGGTTGGTCTGAAGGTGGTATTTCCGACGTTATTCCCCGTTTCGCCCCCACACTCTGGGCAAAACTTACCTCAAATTCGGTTCCACATCGCTTACATTTCATCCAAGATTTCCTCCACCATCTATGAATTTAGGGGGGCCAACTTTTCCACTGCCCATTGCAAAAGCACGGCAGCAAAAATCTTCTTACTATTATAGTCTTTTAACGACTATAGTCAAGAAAAAGACCTCCGCATACCATAAAAAGAAAACGGTTCCGGAGGTACCTCATGATCGTCTACACCCTTCTGGAAAACGCTCGCGCATCCCGCGAGTCCACCTACACCCTGATCAAGAACCACCACCTCTCCAGCTCCACCATCGACAAGCTCCGTAAAACAAGCCCCTGAACACCACCACCATCAACGACCTCTGCCGCATCCTGGACTGCAACGTGGAGCACATTATGACCTACGTCCCTCTGCCCAGGACCAGCCCTTATGATGCAAAGTTTTTCTTGACATCCCCCACCATCCCTGGTATACTATACGCCGAACAACAAAGTAGGAAGGTTCCGCCTGCCTCACCTCTCCGCCCAAGCGAAAAGGGGGGTTTATACGGTCCAGCCGCGTCTCAGAAGAGGCGTCGGTTGCTCTGTCATGCGGATACCTTTTGAAATGGTATCCATTTTTTGTTTCTGCTTTAAGAATTGGAGGTGCGTCCATCATAGCTCACACGGCTCATCAGATCAACGAGGAAATTCACGACAAGGAAGTGCGCCTGATCTCCGCCCAGGGGGGAGCAGCTTGGGATTATGCCCTGGCCGAGGCCATGGCCAAGGCCGGCGAAGCCGACCTGGACCTGGTTAAGATTTCCCCAACGCCGTCCCCCGTCTGCAAGCTCATGGATTACGGCAAGTATCGCTTCGAGCAGACCAAACGGGACAAGGAAAAGAAAACCAGCGGATCGTCGAGATCAAAGAAGTGCGTATGTCCCCGGGAATCGACGTCAATGATTTCAATGTCAAGGTCCGCAACGCCCAGCGCTTTCATTGTCCGACGGCAACCGGGTGAAGGTCACCGTCCGCTTCCGCGGCCGTGAAATGGCCCATACCGGACATCGGCAAGCGCCTGCTGGAAAAATTCGCAGAAGATTGCACTGAGGTGGCGACCATGGACAAGGAGCCCAAACTGGGATGGACGCGTATGACCATGTTCCTCTTCCTCCCCAAGAACGATGCAAAAGAAAAAACCAAAAATAAATTCAATGACAAAGGAGTTTTCCGCCATGCCTAAACTGAAGATTAAAACGCGGCGCCAAGAAGCGCTTCAATCTCACCAAGACCGGCAAGGTCAAGCGCGCCAAGGCTTTCAAGAGCCACATCCTCACCAAGAAGGACACCAAGCGCACTCGTCGTCTGCGCGCAGGCGGTTATGCGGACGTCACCAACATGGACGCTGTCCGCAAGATGATCCCCTACAAATAAGTAACGAGACGTTTGAAATAGGAGGCTACTACAAATGGCAAGAGTCAAGGGCGCGATGATGACGCGCAAGAGAAGAAATAAAGTTCTGAAGCTGGCCAAGGGCTATTGGGGTTCCAAGTCCAAGCACTTCAAGATGGCTAACCAGGCCGTCATGAAGTCCCTGACCTACATCTCCGTGACAGTGCCGGCATTAAGCATTGTAGATTTTGGTCATATCCCGCAGCTCAAGCATGGATGATCTCCTCCCTTTGCGCCCTGCGATCACCAGCACCACCAGGAAGAGGGCCGCCGTGATAAACTTCAGCATGTTGGCGGGCAGGCCGGCGTTGATGGCGATCTGCACGCAGAACTTGTAGATGATGCTCCCCAGCAGCACCGCCATGGTCCCCTTGGGGTGGCCAGCACCCGGAGCACCGGCACCTTCCGCAGCCCTGGGCCGCCTTGGACCGGGTGAAGAACCGGATCAGGGGAGATGCCGATGATCACCGTGGCCAGGCCGAAGACCACCTGGCCGATGCCCATGACGGCAGGTAAGCTCCGCTGCTCCTGGCAGACCACCGCCCGCACAGGGCCACCAGAGCGTTGGCGATGACCACGCCCAGGATCTTCATGTTGCCCTTATTCTGGGCCAGGGTGGTCACCAGGGTCCCATTGTCCCCGGTGGCCCGGAGGAGGAGGCCCGACTTGGTGCGGAAGTACAGGTCCAGCAGCAGCTTAATCACCACCACCGCCAGCACCAGGGAGAGGATGAGCTTCCGGGTGGTGAGGGACAGGTCCCCAAACAGGGTCATGGTCAGCGGGGAGGTGAAGATGGTGTCCACCGCCCGCTCCACCGTGACGTTGGACCCCGCCAACACCAGGTTGATGGAGGACAAGGCCGTCATGGTGATGATACCGGCCAGCAGGTCCCGGACCTTCAGCTTCACGTGGATCAGGCCCGTGCACAGGCCTGCCACGGCCCCCGCCGCGGCGCACAGGAGGGTCACCCAGGGGTTCACCCCTGGAGGAGGAGGATGGCCGTCACCGCCGCCCCCAGGGGAAAGCTGCTGTCCACGGTGAGGTCCGGGAAGTCCAGCACCGAATAGGTAATGTACACGCCGTAGGACAGAAGGGCAAAGATGAGCCCCTGGGTCAGCGTGGATACGATCAAGTCTGCCATTGCGGCCAGCCTCCTTTGGGTTTACTTACTGGGTTCAGGCGGTTTCCCCACCTCTTCGGCGTTCTGGGCCACGTCCTCCGGGAGGGTGAGGCCCATGGCCGCCAGAGCATTGCTGTTGACATAGAGGCCGTAGTTCTCAATGGTCTCATAGGGCAGGTCTTCGCAGGTGGCCTCGCCGGTGAGGATCTGGGCGGCCATCTTGCCGGTCTGGATGCCCAGCTGGACATAGTCAGGCCGGCGCCGGCCACGCAGCCCAGTTCCATCTGCTCAATCTCGGAGGCCGTAGGCAGGGGATGCCTGCCTCGTTGGTCTTTTCAGAATGGAGCCCAGCACCCCCACCACATTGTTGTCGGTGAGGTTGGAGAAGCAGTCCACCCCCTGGCTGATGAGGGTGTCCACCGCCTGGGTCACCTCGGACTGGGCGGTGACGCCGATGGCCTCGATGGTGAAGCCGTAGTCGGCGGCCAGCTCCTCATAGACCCCGATGGAGTAGACGGGTTGGCCTCGCTGGTGGTGTAGACGATGCCGATGGTGTCCGCCTCAGGCTGGATGGCCCGGATGAGCTCCAGCTGCCCCTGGACAGGGAGCACGTCAGAGGTGCCGGTGATGTTGCCGGAATCCAGCTTGGGCCCCCACGGGGTCGGTGATGGCGGTGAAGACCACGGGGATGTCCTTGTCCTCTGCCGCGGCGTAGCAGGCGGTGGCGGCGGGGGTGGCGATGCCCACCATCAGGGCCGCGTCCTCGGCGGAGAAGGCCTGGGCAATCTGAATGGCCATATTGTCGTCAAAACTGGCGTTCTGGTAGTCGATGGTGTAGTCCGTGCCCTCCACCAAGGCCGGCCTCTTCCAGGCCCTGGAGGAAGCCCTCCCGGCAGTTGTCCAGGGGAGCCGTGCTGGCCGTACTGGCAGATGCCGATGATGGGCACCTCGCCGCTGGCAGTGTCGCCGCCGGAGGCGTTGCCGCCGCAGGCGGCCAGGGACAGGACCATGGTCAGGGGACAGGGCTCCGCAGAGCAGTTTTTCAGGGTTTTTCATGTTACGGTTCTCCTTTTGATTTGATTTCGATGGTGGTGTGGGTCTCTTTGTCAAATCATGGGGCAACAAAAAGCCCTGCTCCACATGCCGAAGTGTTTCGGCCACATGGGACAAGACTGAATCCTGCGGTACCACCCAAATTGACGCATTGCGCCCGCTTCTTTCACATACCATCATATGTGCCGCCCGGATAACGGGTGCGGTCCCCGTCGGCCACTACTGCCCGCCGCAGGGATGTGCGCCGGGGTTCGCTCCGCCCTCGTAAGTCCATTCCCGTTTCGCTGTCTCGCCGTGCTTTCACCGGCCACGGCTCGCTGAGGAGGGAAACGAAACGGTACTCCTCTTACTCATTGGTTTGCTTTTGAACTTGCATTTATGGTATCACGTTCCCATGCCCCCGTCCAGTCCTACTTTCCACAAAATCCGCCTCTGCCATGGGTGGACTTTCTCTTCCCCAACCCCGTTGCGCTCCCCCTGGTTTTGGTATCCTATCCCTGCGGGGATCAAACACGTCCCGGTTGGTAGTCCGGGAGCGGCTGCGGCCGTCAGTAACCTGCCTCCTTGGTTGTCCCTTCCCTGCAGGCATTTTCTTTAAGGAGGAACCCAAGATGAAACCAGCGCTTTCCACCCTCACGGTAACCTTTGAGGATCCCTTTTGGATCGGCCTGTATGAGCGGGAGGAGGACGGGCAGTACCAGGTCTGCAAGATCCTCTTCGGGGCAGAGCCCAAGGACGCCCAGGGTCTATGCCTTTCTCCAGCGCCACTGGAGGGACCTGACCTTCAGCCCGCCCCTGCACGGCAGAAACCGCCGTCCGGCCCCGGCCCAACCCCAAACGCCTCCAGCGGGCCATCCAGAAGCAGCTGGACACGCCGGCCCTGGGCACCAAAGCCCAGCGCGCGCCCTCCAGGCCCAGCGGGAAACCAACGCCGAAGCACGGAAAGCCCGGGCCCGCCAGCAGCGGGCAGACCACGCGGCCCGGCAGTTTGCCTTGCGCCAACAGAAACGCCGGGAAAAGCACCGGGGCCACTGAGCCCCTCCGGGGGAGGCCCTGCCCTCCCGGGGGCTTTTTTACCGCTTCTGGAGGAAGGCGGCCCAGGGGCCGGGGTAGGTCTCGGCCCGGTGGCTCCAGGTCTGTGGGGTGGCTTCATAGGCCCGCAGCCGTGCCTCCACCGCCTCCCCTGCACCCTCGAGGCCCCACTGATGGACCAGGGCGGTGAGATCATAGAGGGGGTACCCCAGCCCGTGGCCCGGGGTGTGGACCACCGAGCAGGCCTGGCCCACCCCGTGGCACCGGGCGATGTCCTCTTTCCGGGTGAGCTCCTTGGCCAGGGCGTGGCAGTTCAGGATGGCCCGCTGGGGGCCGCATTTGAGGGCTCCGGCTGCCCAGGCCCGGGCGGCCTCCAGGGCCTCCCGGGGCCGCCGCTCCTGGGGGTACCGTGCCTCCAGGGTGTCCACCTCCTCCGCCCAGGCCAGCGCCCAGAGGACCAGGACGGTGTGGGGCTGCTGGGCCAGCTGGGCAGCCAAGGGCTGCAGACAGGCAGCGTCCTTGGAAAATAGGATCTGCCGCCGTTTTTTCAGGTTTTCTCGGACTTCTTCCATCCAATCCATGCGATTTCCTCCGTAAAAACGCCGCCCTTTTGGGCACCGGTTTCTGAAAAAGGGGCTGCTGCCCCTTTGACTTTTGCGTGGTTTTGTGGGATACTAAAGGTGTTGTGTAGCAGAGATGCGTAAGTCCAAACAGGACTTGCGCATCTTTTTGCGAAAAGAAGACCAGAAAGGAAGCGATTGTTTGTTGCAAGCCAAACCCATCGGGGGCTCACCGGGAGTATCCTCTCCCTCGCTGCTGACGGTGATGGCAGGCGCCGCTGTGGCCCCTGCCCTGAACGTGATTCAGGCCCACTTTTGCCCAGAGCAGCCAGACCTTTGTCCAGATGATCATCAGCATCGCGCTGTTCATCGTCATCACCAACTTCTTCTTCCCCAAGCTCTCCCGGCTGGCTGAACACCCGCACCCTGGTGCTGCTGGGGCTGTCCTCTACACCGCGGGGGCTGTGCCGCCGGACTCTTTGACCAGATCGGCCTGGTCCTGGTGATGCGGGCCCTGGTCGGGGTGGGGGGGGGATCCTCATGCCCCTGTCCACCGGGCTGCTCACCGACTACTTCCCGCCGGAGAAGCAGGCCTCCCTCCTGGGGATCTCCTCGGCCATGAACCAGCTGGGGGCGTCATTGCCACCCTGCTGGCAGGGCTGCTGGCGGGGATCAGCTGGCGGGCCAGCTTTCTGGTCTATCTCCTGGGGCTGGGGAGCATTCTCCTGTGTCTGCGCTTCCTCCCCCAAAGGCAGGATCCCCCGGCAGGCACCCACAGCCCAGGCCGCCGACACCCCCCGCCCCGGCGGGCTGCGGACCTTCTTCGTCTATGTCCTGGCCATGTTCCTGCTCATGTCCACCTTCTTCCTCTACCCGCCAACTTTGCCCTGGAGACCAGTGGGGACGGGGTCATCGGCCAACAGTACATCGCCGCCATCATGGCCGGGGCCGACTTAGTGGCCCTCCTCGGCGGGCTGCTCTTCGTCCGCATCCAGGGGTGCTGCGGGGCGGCACCAAGGTCTTCGCCCCCTGCTCTTCCTGGTGGGCTGCCTCCTGCTGACCTTCCTGGGGGGCTGGTAAGCACCCTGCTGGGGTCTGCCTGCATCGGCTTTGCCAACGGCGCCGGCATCCCTTCCTGATCTCCGAGGCCGCCCGCCGGGCGGGGAAGGACGCTACCACCACCGTGATGCCCCCTGCTGTCATGGCGCCCTGTACCTGGCCCAGTTCCTCTCCCCCCTCCTCCTCCGTGCCCTGACGGCAATGGTGGGGGACGTGCCCCATCTCTCCTACTACTTCGCCCTTGCCATTGCCTGCCTGTTCCTGCTGTGGTCCCTGCGCATCCCCGCCAAGGCCCGGCAGTGAAAGGCGGAAGGGACTCGTTTCCAACACCAAATCCGGCAGCGACAGCAGGGCATACTGGGTGTGGGGAATGCGCAGCGGGGGGATGCCCTTCCGGGCACAGTAGGCATTTTTCAGCCCATCGCTGGCCTGGGTGCGGAGAAACCGGGCTTCCGTGTCCCAGCCCCGGCCGCTGTAGGTGGTATGGAGAACCCCGTCGTACGCAATGAGGTAGGCCAGCTTCCCCTGGCGGAACACCGCAAAAAGTCGAAACGGTAGCGCCCTGGCAAATCCCCAGGGGCATATTCCGCTTCAAAGGAAATGCCCCCTTGGGTAAGCATCCGGGCGATTTTCTCGTTGCCGCGGGAGGTGATGCAGCCGCAGCTCCGGGTTCTGCCCGCCACCATGGCGTCCTGGCGGATCAATTTCTCCTGACCGCACTGGCACCGGCACCGCCAGAGAATGCCACCCCCTGCCCGCCGCTGCCCGCTGTCCGGTGAGGTCCTCCCCCGCACGCAGCCGCAGCGACAGTGCGCCCTGGCGCAGGTTGCCCGCCGGGACCTGGCACTGCGCCCCACAGTCGCACTGACACTGCCAGACTGCACCTCCGTTGGACCCCCGCGCCTCCATCAGCGCCAGAACGGTCAAGCGGCCAAATCGCTGGCCGGTAAGGTCATCCGGCACGCGGGTGGGCAGACAGCCGCAGCTTTTTACCCGCCGGAGCGCAGCCCCCTGTGGTGCCTGGTGCTGCTTAGGCCGCAGTCCACCGGCACAGCCACACCCTGCTGCCCACCTCTGCCGCTGGGGCAGCCCCCTCCACCACCAGGCGGGTGGAAGCGCTGCCCGGTGAGGTCGTGGCGCTGGGCTGCCTGGGCCTGGTTCCTGGTCTGGGTCACCTCCCGGCGAAGACAGCTGCAGCTCTGGGTGATCCCCCGGCGCAGGCTGGTGCCCTGGTGGTGATCCTCCCCGCACTGGCAGGTGCAGCGGTACCAGGCTTCCCGCCCCGTCACACCGGCCGGCGCCAGGCACCTGTTCCACCACCGTCAGCCGGCCAAAGGTCTTTCCCACCATGGGAACTCTGGCCTTGGTCACTCCGTCTCCCCTCTCTTCCATGGCAAACCCCAGTACCGGTAAAAGCAAACCCAGGGCCCTGCTTACGCAACAAAAAATCCTGGAATCTCTTGGGATACAAGGGATTCCAGGATTTTTAATATGGACCTGTCGGGGGATTCGAACCCCGGACACCCTGCTTAAAAGGCAATTGCTCTGCCAACTGAGCTAGCGGGTCAAAATGGCTGGGGTGGCGGACTCGAACCTGCGAATGCGGGAGTCAAAGTCCCGTGCCTTACCACTTGGCGACACCCCATCATAGGCGGGAACAAAGGCTCTCTATGAGAAGAGGCCGGAACCGACGCTCCGGCTCTCTCCCGAGATATCTGGGGTGGGTAGGGACTCGAACCCTCGACACCCGGAACCACAATCCGGTGCTCTAACCAACTGAGCTACACCCACCAAATTGCACTTGCGCAGTGACAGGGAAACATGGCACGCCTGAAGGGACTCGAACCCCTGACCCACTGCTTAGAAGGCAGTTGCTCTATCCACCTGAGCTACAGGCGCATATAACAGCTGCCGTGGCCCACATGTCCCAAAAAAAACAGGCAGTTGCTGCCATCTGCAAAAACCGGCACCCGAGGCTGTCGATTTGCAGATGGAGCGGGTGATGGAATCGAACCCACGCGACCAGCTTGGAAGGCTGGGATTCTACCATTGAACCACCCGCATAAGTACGTATTCCGGAACCGTTAGCTTGTATAGATTATCACACTTCACATGGTTTGTCAATGATTTTTCGGGGGAAGGCAAATTTTTTCATCCCCTTCCGGCTATGTAAGGGGCGGGGCAGCGTCCGGCCCTGCCGTCAAAGGGCCTGCAGCTCTTCCAGGGCCGCTTGTATGCTCTTTTTGGAAACGAAAGCCGCCCCTAACTTCATGGCCCGCTCCAAGGTCATAGCCCCGGACTGGGCCACAATGGGCCGGTCAATCGCCTGGGAACCGCCGCCAGCACTTCCCCAGGCCCGGGGATCGGCCAGCAGCTCCTGTATGGTAATTTGATTGTGGCGTAGATCCATGTCACCTCACCTCCCACCCATTCTATGCCAAAAAAATGCCGTTGGCCCCACGCATAATGGAAAAACGCTGTGCCATACTAGCTGCAGACTTTGAAAGGAGGTCCATCCCATGAATCACTCTATGAACGCCAATAACAACATCAAGTGTTCCGTCTCCAGCTGCACCCACCACAACAGCGCCAAGAGCGTTTGCTCCCTCTCCTCCATCCAGGTGGGCTGCTGCGGCCCTGCCACCAGGAGTGCGCCTGCACCGAGTGCGCTTCCTACGAGATGTCCAAGCAGAAGAGCGGCCTGTAAGCTTCCCTGTCCGCAAAAAACACCGGGATGGTCTGTGACCATCCCGGTGTTTTGAATGCAGGGATTTCCCAAGGGATTACTCGGCCTTAGCCTCTTCCGCCTTGGGGGGCCTCCGGCAGCGGGAGCAGCTTTGCCTTAGGAGCTTCTGCTGCCTTGGGTGCGGCTTCGGGGCCTTGGGGGGCATCTGCCTTTGGGCTCGGCGGGCTTCTTCTTCGGCAGAGGAGGAAGCACCTTACCGTCCACGGTGATCAGCTTGCAGGGGCAGGCACGGGAGCACAGACCGCAGCCGATGCAGATGTCATAGCTGATCTTGGCCAGGAAGTTCTCGATGACGATGGCGCCCTCTCTGGGACAAGCCTTCTCACAGAGCTTACAACCGATACAAACTGTTGTCGCAGGCCTGACGGACCACGGGGCCCTTGTCATGGGATGCGCAGGGGATCTCGGTGTACTTCTTGGGTTGAGGGGCACGATGCGGATGATGTTCTTGGGGCAGGCATCCACGCAGGCGCCGCAGGCCACGCACTTTCAAAGTCCACCTTGGCCACGCCGTCCACCACGTGGATGGCGTCGAACTTACAGGCCTCACGCAGTCGCCGCCGCCCAGACATCCATAGGAACACTGGAGGGGGCCGGAGGAAACCTGGGTCACGGCCAGGCAGCTCTCCAGGCCCACATAGTCGTAGCGGGTCTTGTTGTGGCCGCCGCCGGTGCACATGACCTGGGCAATCTTCCGGGCGCCGACTTCCACTTCCACGCCCATGATCTTACCGATCTCGTTGGCCACTTCCGCACCGCCGGGGGAGCAGGCGTTCACCGGGGCCTTGCCGGCCACGATGGCCGCGGCGTAGCCGCTGCAGCCAGGGTGCAGCCGCCGCAGTTGGCGCCGGGGAGGCATTCCGCAATGGCCTCCTCCCGAGGATCCTTCTCCACGGAGAAGACCTTGGCGGCGACGGCCAGAATGGCACCGAACACGATACCCAGTACACACAGTGCGATGGGTGCTAAAATTGTTGTACCTCATAATTTCTCCTCGCCTCCCCTTACCAAACTTTCAGGCCAGAGAAGCCCATGAAGGCCAGAGAGATCAAGCTGGCGGCCACCAGGGCGATGGGGAACCCATCGAAGGCCTTGGGCCCTTGCTGAACTCCATACGTTCCCGCACGCTGGCAAACAGGACGATGGCCAGCAGGAAGCCCACGCCGCCGGTGATACCGTAGGTCAGGCTCTCGCCGAAGTTGTAGGAATTCTGCGCGTTCTGGAGCACCACGCCCAGCACGGCGCAGTTGGTGGTGATCAGAGGCAGGTACACGCCCAGGGCCTCGTAGAGGGGAGGGGCCATCTTCTGCAAGGAACATCTCCACGAACTGCACCAGGGAGGCGATGACCAGGATGAAGGTCACCGTCTGCATGAAGCCCAGGTCATGGCTGTTCAGGAACTCATTGATGGGCCAGTTGACCGCAGAGGCCACGCCCATAACGAAGATAACGGCCATGCCCATGCCCACTGCGGTATCCACCTTCTTGGGAAACGCCCAGGAAGGGGCAGCAGCCCAGGAACTGGGAGAAGATGAAGTTGTTTGCCAGGATTGCGCCCAAGGCGATGGAGAGCAGGCTGGTATACTTTCCATTACTTCGCCACCTCCTTATTTTTCTTGGGTCGGCTCAGCAGGTACTGGGCCACGGCGATGACCACGCCCAGGGTGAGGAAGCCACCCACGGGGAGGATCATGCCCAGGGCCGCACCGGACGGGGGATGATACGGATGCCGTCGCCGCCGTTGAGGATGCCGCCGCCGAAGGTGCCGCCGCCAGGAACTCACGGACCACGCTCATGATGATGAGCACGATCATGTAGCCGATGCCCTGGAAGATGCCGTCCAGAGCGGAGGCGCCGATGCCGTTCTTAGAGGAGAAGGCTCGGCACGGCCCAGGATGACGCAGTTCACCACGATCAGGGGATGAACACGCCCAGGCTCTCAGACAGTGCGGGGACGAATGCCTGGATCAGACAGGTCCACCATGGTCACGAAGCCGGCGATCACGACGATAAACCAGGCGATACGGATCTTTATCAGGGATGATCTTCCGCATAGCGGAGAGATGACGTTGGACAGGTCAGGATGATGGTAACGGCCAGCTCACCCATGCCGATGCCGTTGAAGCGGCGTTGATGGTGCCGCCGTCCTGGTGACGCTCACGTCCTCGGTGGAGCCCACGAACTGGCTCTGCCAGTTGGGGTCGGTTGCCTTGGAGCCCAGGCCGGGAGGTCTCGGCGTGGGAGATCACTGGACATGCCCGTCACCTCGCCGGCGGCGTTGATGCCGGTCATCATGTCGATGTCGCCGCCATAGCCGCCGGGGCCAGCACTTCGATGACGTAACCCTCTTCCCCGGCCTGATAGACCGCCACCACAGTGACGTTGGTGCCGTTGCTCAGGGTCACGCTGCCGTCGGGGAACTCCACCTGGTCATAGCTGTCCGCGGGGAGCACTTCGGTCAGGGCGTTCTGCACCGTCTCTGCGGTGTTGGCCTCGATGGCGGGCTTGGTCACCTTGTCGACCAGGCCGTTTTTCTTGGCGGATGCCTGCTTCCTTCAGCAGGCCTGCGCCGATGCCGAACCGCTTGGGATCACTTCGTCCCTTGGGGGTATTGGGGCTGGTGACAAGTCGGTTGCCATGAAGATGAGGCACCAGGAACAGGCCGCCGCCGAAGATCTCATAGAGCATCCAGGTGACAAGGCCGCCTGACGCCCTGGGGAACAGAACCGCCGGAGAAGCATCCAGGGTGAGCACGGCCACGGTGAGGAGGTAGGCCAGGGGGATCGGATCCGGATGACCTTGCGGGCGATCAGGTAGATGCCGCCGATGAGCAGGGCGATGGCGGAAACTTCGCCCACGCAGCCGCCCACGTTGCCGATGAACATGTCGGCCAGGGAGGCTTCGGGGAGGATCCCATTCTTCATTCAGTCAGCGGACAGGGGGGTGGAGCCGGTCACCGCGTCAGCCGCGGCCGATGGCGGCCCAGTTCTCCTGGCCGGGCAGCACCCAGGGGTCATGGGCATCGCACCGGGATAGCTGGCCATCAGCGAATGCCCGGCCTGCCAGAGCAGGGTTCAGGAAGTTCTTGCCGATGCCGCCAAAGAGCTGCTTGACCACAATGATGGCAGAAGAAGTCACCGATGAGGATCATCCAATAGGGGGTGGTCACCGGGCAGACAAAACCAGCAGCATGCCGGTGAATGGCGGCGGACAGGTCCATGCATGGACTGGGGCTTGTGCATGAGCTTGCAGTATCCCCCTCAAAGACAACCAAAAAATCACCGACACCAGGGTGGTGGTCAGTGCGCGTGGTCCAAACAATAGATGCCCATCGCCATCGCGGGGATCAGGGGCGATCAGAACATCCTGCATCAGGTTCTTGGTCCCAACCGGGGATGATGCGTGGGGTTGGAAGTGGCAATGAGCTTCAAATTCTTGTAATCGGTCATGTTTATCCTCCTTCTTTTTCCGCCGCCTTCTTAGGCGGATGGCAACTTGGCCGTGCGGAACTGCTGCACCAGAGGAATTCTGGCCGGGCAGAGGCGTGGCAGGCTTCCGCATTCCATGCAGTCCATAATCCGGTACTCTTCCCTCCACCTCGCTCCAACGGCGGGCTTTGGCGAACATGTTCATAAAGAGGGGGGTCAGGTGCATGGGGCAGACGTTGACGCAGCGGGCGCAGCGGATGCAGGTGGGATTGGCACTGGTGGCAGGCAGATCCTCCTTGCTCAGGCAGAGCACGCAGTTGCTGGCCTTTCCCATGGTCACCGACATGTCGTACTGGGCAAACCCCATCATGGGGCCGCCAGAGATGACCCGGGCAGGGGTTCCATTGAAACCGCCGCAAGCCTCCTCGATGAGGTGGGAGAAGGGGGTGCCCACAGGGCCAGCAGGGTTCACGGGGTTCTTCACGGGCGCGGTGACGGTGATCACCCGCTGATACCGGTGGAACCTGAAATCATAGATGGCTGCCGTGGTGGCCGCATTGAACACGCAGCAGCCCACATCGGCAGGCAGCCGGGAGGCACCTGACGGCCGGTGATGGCCTGGATCAGCTGCTTCTCACCGCCCTGGGGTACCGGGTGCGCAGAGCCTGACCGTGATGTCCTGGCGCCGCCCACCAGTTCTTTCAGGTGGTTGACTGCGTTCATCTTATTGTCTTCAATGCCGATGTACGCGTGGTCCAGCCGAACATCTTCATGATGAACCCGAACACCGCCGATGATCTTCTCGCCGTGCTCAGCATCAGACGATGGTCTGCGGTAATGTAGGTTCGCACTCGCACCATTGATAATAATGGTATCTGCTTTTGCCCACTGCGGAACTGATTTTGACGTGGGTGGGGAAACCCGCGCCGCCCATACCGGTGCAGTCCGGCCTCGCGAATGATGTCGATGATCTCCTGGGAGGTCAGCGCATCCACATTTTCACGGGGCTTGCAATCCGGACAAAGGGTGTTTTGAAGTCATTTTCGATTAAAGCGTAGGCGTGCCGCCGGTTCCAGGACGGGGCTCCACTGCCACCACAGTGCCAGAAACACTGGCGTGGATCTCGCCCAATCTCGCCAATCTTTTGGCCGACCGTCACCGTATCACCTTTCTGCACCACGGGCTTACAGGGGGCGCCGATGTGCATGGACATCGGGATGACCACCTGAGCCGGGGCGTTGGCCAACGGTTGAATCGGTTTCTGCTCTGTCGCTTCCTTATGCTCGGCGGGGTGAACGCCGCCGTAAAACATTTGCTTCATAAGCATCACCTCTGTTTTTCCTTGCCAAATTCTCTTTTTCCCCAAAAAAATTGCCTCAGTCCGCAGGGAGACTAAAACACTATATATAATAAAGCCATCTGCTCCAATTGTCCAGTGCTTTTCCAAACAAATCTGAAATTTTCTAGAATTTGGTTCCTTTCCCCCTTCCTCTTCCCTTTTTCCCCTTTTTTTGGTATACTATGCAGGAAATTTGTCATCAGGAGGCTGCCCAACATGACCGTCCATCCCCCTGAAATTCTCCGTTCTGGGAGATTCCATCAGCACCTTTCAGGGTTACTGCCCCGTCGGGGCAGAGCATTACGCCCCGGATACCGGCGCCGCCACCGGCGTGTATACTGTGGAGGACACCTGGTGGATGCAGGTGATTCGCGCCCAGGGCGGGGTCTATCTCTCCAACCAGTCCATCTCGGCAACACCATCTCCCCCGCAGGCACCATGGGCGGGTTTTTCCCAAAAACGGCTGCGGGGACTGTCTGTGAGGGGAGGAGCCGGATCACATCCTGCTCTACGCCTAGCCTGAACGACGCCAACTTTGGCATCCCTCTGGACGTGTTCGCCTGAGAGTACCAGGCGCTGCTGGGGAAACCTCCTGGCCCCTATCCTCAGGTCCAGATCCACTGCGGCACCCTCCTGCTGGGGGGGCCATTGCCGGTACCACCAACTCCATGGCCTGCTTTGTCCAGCGGCTGGTCCCCTACAACGAGGCCATTCGTGCCGCCGTACAGGCCACCGGCTGCCACCTGGTGGATCTGGCCGCCACAGGGTCCCCTACACAGCCTTGGACGCCTTCCACCCCACGGGGGAAGGGATGCGCCAGCTGGCGCATCTCTGGTTGGGTGCCATGGATGGCGAGGGAGCAAAAAAAAATAATCGCCTTCTAAAAATTTTTTTCTCCTTTTCTTTGCGTTGCACTTCGGTTCGTGGTATAATGAAAGGTATGGAACGACGGCAGGAAAAGAGCAGAAAGTGGTGCCGCCGCAACATCTATTTGTCCGGGAATTTGATAGATAGCGCTAGAAGGCTGACTGGCCTAACGGTTTTGCGTTTGATGTCTTATATCACATAAAGGAGGACTTTATATGTCTCAAATGACTGCGCCTAAAATTTCGGTGTTGGGGGATGGGATCAGCTCCTTCGAAGGGTACGTCCTCGGCAAGCAAGTTTTACTCCCCCAGCTATGTCTCCTTACTCCGGGTTCGATTCTCCGGAAGGCACCTGGTGGATGCAGCTGACCAAACTGCTGGGCGGCGAGTTTTTGGCCAACAATGCCTATGCCTACTCCCACGTCAGTTATCGCTTACCACTATTCCGCCTGCCTGCCCCGGCGGATCCGCAGCCTGGCCACGGAGGATGCCAGCCCAGACATCATTCTGGTCTATGCGGGCATCAACGATGTGGCGCACAGCATCGACCTGGATAAGTTCCAGCGGGACTATCGCGAGATGCTGGATTCCCTGAAAAAGTTCCACCCCCGATGCACAGATCTGGGTGGGTACCATCGTTGTGGGCAAGGAATGCGAACCCTACTACCTGGATCCCGTCCCCCTGAAAAAACGGGGAGAATACAATGCCATCATCCATCAGTGCGTGGAAGAGGTTTACGACCGGGTCCATCTGGTGGATCTGTCCTCCATTGACGGCGTTTACGAAAACCGTCAACGGCACCCACCCCAACAAGAAGGGGATGACCACCTTTGCGCAAGCGTGGTACGAGGCCATGAAGGATTCCATTTGAGCCCATAGCGCTTCACAGCAACCAAAACACAGCCCTTGGCGAGGATATCCTGCCAAGGGCTGTTCTTGATAGTATATTCATTCTTTACATGCAAAAACGGCATAGCCGAAGCCATGCCGTTTTTTGTGTTGGCGTTACCTATTTTCCCGGTTCGTCTCCAAACAAGTATCTTCGGCGCAAGTGAGCTTAACTTCCGTGTTCGGGATGGGAACGGGTGGACCCTCACTGCAATCAACACCAACTTACTTTCTTGTGAACAAGAGGCCGTAGCCCACCATCCTTTAACCCCGCCGTGGGGATCAAATGGGTGCAGGGGTAAAAAGAAAAAACCTTTCCTTACTCCTTGTTTCCAAGAAAACAAGAGGGGCAACGCACCTCAAAACCGAACAAAGTAACCGCATACGCCTCGCAAGCGCCTGCATCCTTCGCTTGAGCCTCGCGTTTCAAGGTCAAGCCCTCGGCTGATTAGTACCGGTCAGCTCCATACATTACTGCACTTCCACCTCCGGCCTATCTACGACATAGTCTACGTCGCGCCTTACTCCT
>VOFG01001836.1_pt1 | contig 18620 bp, 34 predicted proteins | sample 5384171 | NCBI WGS metagenome assembly VOFG01 (sample SAMN12384726, study PRJNA508395) | human gut metagenome | isolation source: healthy gut F | host: Homo sapiens
ACAGGAAATCAACTACAACGAATATCATACATATTTTGATTGTTTCCAACAACTATGTGATTCAAAATCACAATTTAACACGCTTCTACTTTCCAATTCTAAAGATATGGAACATTTAGAATACCCAAATGACATCTCTAATTTTGATGTTATTTCAGATTCCTTTGACATTTTTGCCTGGATTTGATATCTCCGTCAGCAAACTTTTTAATTTTCCCAAGTCTGCCACGCACCAGTGTATTATTACAGTATGCTCTATCTTATGGAAGGAAATGCCCATCTGCAAATTAAGATGTCAGTGTTCATGTTTTGCCAGGGGACTTTTACCTGATTCCTCCCAATACCTTACGCTGCTACGGCAGCCCGGAGTCTATCGGTATTTTCCTCGATATGCGAAAAAGTTTTCTCAATTCTAACTACAAGTCCTTGTTTCAGGACGATGCCCGGTTGGAAAAGATTTTTTATAAATTCTCTGAACCAGGATAGTTCTTCCACACATCTTGCCATCCATACGAACGCATCATCTATGCATCGCGACCGTATACTTGATATTTTTGCCGAATATATCAATCAGGGAAAGTTTTAGCAATGCTGCTATGAAAAATCTCTTTTCACTTCTCATGATAGATCTCTTGCGGGATTCCAACACCAGAATTGAATCTCCAACACCTATCAGTGGCAGCGATACATTGTATCAGACTATCCTTGATGAGATACGCCGTAATTACCAAACGCTCTCTCTTAGTGAACTGGCAGAAAAACGCATTTTTCCAAGCAGTATATCTGTAAAATCATAAAAAAGAAAAATCAGGGGAATACATTTTCAGAACCTTTTGCTCCATACAAGACTAAAAATGGTTGCGCAGTATCTGAATGACACTGCGCTCTCCATTGAGGAAATTGCTTTTTTATGTGGGATTTTCCACACCGGCACATCTCAGCCGCTGTTTCAAAACAAAATTTCGGCATCACGCCGAGTGCTTATCGCAAATCCGGCAATGTCAATGACACTGCACGCACTAAAAACTAGGAAAAACAATAACATCTTGGTACAGATACTGCTGCACTGATATAGTGTTCCTTCTGCGCCAATTCAGAATAAATGATTCTATCCTGTCCCAAACTGGCGTCATAAGATGCATGCCTGGATCAGTGCCTTTCGCACTTCCGGGCTTTCAAAGAGATTGCCGGTCAAATGATACGATTTGGAGCCATGATGGTCGCTGAATTGACAATACTTCTGGCAAAAAGATCCAGCGCATCCACAAACTGTCTGCCAACGGGTTTTCCAGATTTTTACAGAAAGTCTCACCAAAGGCATCCTCGGCAAAGGTGCGATCTTTTGCAAAAGCGCCGCATAGGAAACTTTCGTTTCAGACATCCCCGTTCTGCCGCATTTACAGAGTTGCCCGTTTTTTTTTTCAACGATAAATGTCCCAACTCTGCGGCTTTGGCATGCCGTCCCTCATAGATCTCCCTGATCGATGATAATGGCACAGCCAACACCGGGACCCCATTTGATGACCATAGGTTATCGTGCTCTTTTCCTGTGCCATATAAAAGTTCTGCCACTGCAAAGGCATTGACGTTATTTTCCACATATACAGGAACTGTAAAGTGCTGTCCCAAAATCTTTGCTATCGGCACCGGCTCATCCCAGATGCCATATGCCTTAATACTGCTTCCGGTCGCCTTGTCCACAAGACCTGTGATACCAACGCCGATCGCAGCCAGCCTGCAGTCACCTGTCCCACACTCCTGCAAGAGTTTCTCGGCGGTCTGGCTCAACTTGTCCAAATAGGCTTGCGGTGTGATCGAAGTATTAGTCTTACAGCGTTTCTTTGCAGCAACCTGCCCGCGCAGATCCGTGACGCCACGGTCGTATATTCCGGTTCGATCGTCATAGCACAAACATAAGACGCTTCATAGTTAATATCCAGAAGCACCTTCTTACGTCCTGCCCCACTGCTTTTCACATTGACTCCGGTCTCCACAAGAATTCCTTCTGCAAAAGATCGGTACATATCTGCGTTACTGCCGCTGGAGTCAGCCCAAGCGCATCTGCCAAATCCTTTCTGGATGCCGGGCCGTGGTCGTTTATAAATTTTAAGATTGCCGCACGGTTTCTTTTGCGTACCGTTTCCATATTTGCACCGGTATGTCGAATCATAATCCCGCCTTTCTCCTTAAATAAAATCTAGCCTGACACACGATTGCGCCAGACACGATCGCCTGTGACGCATTTAATATCTCTGTACTTCCATATTAAGCATTCCTGCCAAAATTTCAAGTTCTGCCGCTACATTTCCATAGGCAACCACAAAATGCGGCTCCCATCCAGCCTCAACACTTTCATAGACAATGGTCTTTGCATCTGCGTTCGTCTTTACTACCAGAGATGTACCATTAAACTGCTTTGGTTTGTCCAGGGCTTCCCCGCCGGCAATAAAGAATCGGAAGTCTCCGTCACTATCCTTACCGATACGGAAAATGGTAACTTCCTTGCATGGCTTACATCCAAAATCAAGGGTTGGACCAATCTTTCGATTGCAGTGTACATCGACCTTTGCCCCGGTATCCCTCTTGCCAAAGAGCAGGCTGCCGTTCACAATGCCAGAAAGTGATGGTATTTTCTTTTTCATCCATGGAAACCGGATCGCCAAAGAAAGTTGCCTGCTGTGTCAGTTGCATACCCAGATACATGGAAAGTGCTCCATAAGTATCTGCCTCTACAACTTGCTGCCACGCCAAGGTCATTTAACATGGCAAGCACGGCGCAGACCGGTGTCCCAAATGCGGTAAAGAAGTCCGGCCAGCAGCGGGATGCCAATGCCCCTACATGATGGTCTTTTACATATTCCTTGTAAGCACGATAGAGTCTGGCAAAATCCTTGCGGTTTTGCTCCGGTGTATTTTCCAGACCGCACATACGCTCTCCTGCATCTGTCAGATAGTCTTTTACATCCTCATCACTGTATCCCTTAGCGATGTCGATCAATTCCCTTGCTTCAATGGATTCTAAACTTGCTCCAAAGTTTTCCAGCATTTCCGCATCCAGCGCGCGTCCAAACCCAAAGCCCTGCGGTGTATGTCCTACCGCTGCTACCGTCAGATGACGCATATCGTATTTTAATTTTGCAGCGCGTATGGTTGCGCCAACTTTCGCCCTGACTTCTTCCTCCTCCGGTGAGCCAAAGATATAGTTGAGCGGCTCCTTACGGAACGCCTTAATGGCATTTGCTGCAGAGTAGGGCACCAGTCAGCGAATTCAAGCGGAGTCTGCCGCCATCAATGACCGGCTCACGCAGGGTCCAAAGAAGGATCGGGCAATCCAGTTTCTTTAATACCTCGCTTGCATAGGCTGCATTGGCAAAGGTAATGTTCTGTAAAATCACGAGATCCGGTTGGCACTCTTCCAAAAATGCATCCAAAAGGTCAATGGATAAGAGCATCTCCTTTGGAAAGACGCAGGCATCCGTCAGACTCTTGATCAAAGCCACCGATTTATCAAATTCCTTCTGTGCACTTTCCAAATGAAAGGTCGGTACACCGATCGGTACATATGCTATCTGAAATTCTTTTTTCATCTTTCTATAACTCCTTTTTGCACATCATCTATGTACATTTTTTCTTCATATTATTTGCTATGGTCAACCAAAAGCCTCAAAACATCATTTACAAAAAGACTGATTCCGGCAATGCAGAGCAGAATATAGGTCAGCACGGTAAAAACCGTCTGACTCATCCGTTTAAACAAAATACCGCCCAAAAACATGCCGCCAAACAAAAACGGCACAGAGATTGCCTGGATCCGTATGGTGTTCATAGTGTAGTAACCTGCCATGATGTCGCTGACAAGGATCGTGCTGTTTAAGATGATCCAGATCGCAGATACCGTCCTGCGGAATTCCTCCTTGCTTTTGGTGTGATTGGACAAATAGGTGATGATCAGTGGTCCGCCGGAGACAAAGATACCATGCACGACACCGGAAAAAAGAAGCAAGGCTCTGGCACTCGCCGTCATGCCCTTTTCAATGTAATGCTCTCGTTCTTCGGTAGACCCTTTGGACTTTCTTGGACTTTTATCCATGATACCAAAGCCGTTTTCCCATGCGTACTTGCCAAAAGCGATCAGACCTCGTGCACCGATACCTATGACAAAGATGCCCAGCGCCGCATACAGCAGACGTTCGTGTCCGGTAAAGAAATGTTTTACCAGAATACCGACGATGATACCAATGCCCATATAGCAGGTCACACGCTTTAGTTCTCTGATATTTACATTCTTATAACCACCACGACAACATATATGCCGGCGATGATCCCCAGCACATTTAATACCGGCTTTGCGACCAAATAGCCCACCAGATGGATAGAAAAAGGCATTGCCAGGATCGTTCGCAAACCCTGTGATACCCTGGATAATGTTTGCCAAAAGATCACTATGTAAAACAGTATTTCGGACATAACTTACTCCTTTGGATAGAACAATTCCTTGTTCTCCCTGGTCACACCGCCATGGGCTCCCTGCTTCATCAGAGGCTCACGATCCGGGTGCGCAATGACCCATTTGTTCCTCTGTAACAAAAGAATGGCTTCCTCATCCCCGGTTTGCTGCTTTGCCTGCTTTTCTGCCTGGCTCAAAGGGGTATTTGTTCCCCGCGGCAAAATAACGATGTCCTTAATTCCCTCGTCCGTCACGCGCAGAGGAGACAGGTGAAGCGTGGTCTGGTACATCTCGATTGCCGTTCCCTTCGGTACAAAGAAAACCGTCGCCTGCGATACGTCATAAGTATTGTGACAGATATCATAATTATGTCCTAAGACCAGCATAAAATCCGTGATCGCGATATTGATCTCACTGCCTTTATGATATTCAAAGCCATTGTATGTCGTATTTCTGCCATTACAATAACCAATCTGGATCGGCATACCACCGTAAAAACTTGCAGCGATCTGTTCTGCTACCGGCTCGCTCTCCATCTCTTCCACCGATGCCACATAGACATTTCCATCTTCCGGGATCTGTGACGTCAGATTCATATAGGTTTCCAGTTCTTCAAAATCATATCCCTTGATAATCCGTCCGAAGGAGGAAAACTCTGCATCCTCAACCGAATAGATCTTCACATCATTACATGCGTTTAACGCTTCCAATAACTCCATCTTTTATCCCTTTACTGCTCTCTTACGACCTTGATCGTTGCGCAGAAATCTTCCTTTCCATAGCCTGCATCCATAGCCGCCTGATAAACGCGAAGTGCATTTTCCTCGCCCGGCATGGATACGCCACATTCTTTTGCAAGGTTCATACAGATATTGACATCCTTGTATTCATTTTCGATAGAAAATGCTGTGGTATAATCCTCTTTTTGAGATCGGCTCCTTCTTAGAATCCAGGTAGAAGTTCTGACCTCCACCATAGGAGATTGCCTGTGCAAAAGTCATGATATCGATGCCGTTGGCTGCTGCCAAAGTAGATGTCTCGTTGACACCGTTCTGGATCTGTGAAACCAAAGCGTTGTGACAGATCTTCATGACCAACCCCTTTGCCGTTGTCTCCCATACGGATCACATTTTCTCCCATATAAGAAAGGATTGGCCTCATAGCCTCAAAAGTAGCCTCGTCACCACCGACATAGATACCGAGTTTACCTGCAACATAGCTGCAGGTTTACTCTTAACAACCGGGGCATCGATAAACTGTGCGCCTGTTGCCTTGACCATCTCTGAGATCTCAACAGAAACAGACGGATCGATCGTTGACATATCGATACAGGTCTTTGTAGCATCCAGTACCGGAAGGACTTCATTGTAGACACTTCTGGAATGTTCTGACTTTGGCACCATGGAAATGATGACATCTGCATGTTCCGCTACTTCCTTGGAACTGCTGCATGCAACGGCTCCCACTGCCTCCAACTGTTTTACCTTTGCTTCGACAAAGTCAAAAACATATACCTTGTCGTCATGCTTCTTTACAATATTTTTCACACATGGACTCGCCCATGATGCCGAGTCCGATAAATCCGATCTTCATTACCTAACCTCCTGATTTTCCTGCAAATTTACTCTGTGACTGTCTTATCCCATGCGCCCTGGAATTTTGCCATGCCGTAATCTGTAAATGGATGATACATGCTGTCCTTATATACCTGCAATCCTGCGGTCACGATATCAGCACCTGCTCTTGCGCAGTCAACAAACTGCTTACCGTTACGAACGGCTGCACAGATGATCTGGGTCTTGCCATAGAATCCATAATTCTTGTAAATATCAACGATATCCTGGATATATTCCTTGCAGTCTTCACCACTGTTTTCCTTCCATCCGATGAATGGAGAAACGAAAAGGGAACCATTCTTTGCAGGAACGATAGCCTGTGATGCTGAGAAAACTAAGGTCACATTGGTTCTGACACCCTTTTTTCTCCAAAATTCTTGCGGCCGTGATACCGGACTGTGTACAAAGGGATCTTGATGACAAAGTTGTCGCACATGGCAGCGATCTCAGAGCCCATAGCCACCATTTCATCTACATCATCCAGATGTGGGTTAATCTCAACAGAGATTGGGAACTTTTCATAACCTACGATGTCCTTTTCCTCTACAAACTCTACCATGTCTTTTAAAACTTCCTTGAATGGCTTACCGGACAACATGATGTGGTTTGGGTTTGTTGTAACACCATCAATACCAAATGTGTCATATGCCTCACGGATCTCGTTAATTTTTGCACTGTCTAAAAAATACTTCATTTTCGTAATCTCCTTTTTATAAATTTTATGCTTGGGCTACTTGCATGAGTGCTTCGTAGTCTTTACTGTCTTTTCTAACAAATACCGGTGGTTTGCCGATCGGTGCTTCCACGATCATATGTCCGCCTGCATATTCCTTGCCGTCAAAAATGTTGACCCAGCCATCGCTTGGCAGATAGATCGTGCGGCTCTTTGCGCCTTCTTCATAAACCGGTGCTACCAGAAGGTCCCTGCCTAAAAGATACTCTGTCTTTTCGGTGTAGGCTTCTGCCTCATCATAATGATAAAAGAGTGGGCGCATGACCGGTGTGCCATCGCTGATCTCCTCAGCCACCAGACCCTTGAGATAATCTTTTAAAGCGACATGCATCCTGCCGCACTTGGCAAGTTGCGCCAACAGTTCCTCGTCATCATCAAACTGCACGTTGTTGACCGGCTGGTTGCCCTCATGGGTACGGAAGAGTGGTGAAAATACATTCATTTCCTCCCAACGCAAGAGCAATTCCTTGCTGCGTCGCATATGCATGATGGTGGTATAACCGCCGACATCCGAATGGGCGATACCGTAACCGCTCATAGCAAGAGATAAGGTCGCCGGGATCACTGCCGGCAGTCCGTCATCAATAGACCAATCAACATGCTGATCGCCCGTCCACATCATATGGGAATGTGCGATCGTTCCGGTATGTCCTGCTCTGGTAAAGAAGAATACCTGACCTTCCTTGCCGCATTCTGCAACGGCTTCCTGATTCATCTTTGCCCAGATCGCCGGCCACTGGTTATGGATGATCGCCGGATCCTCTCCACTGTAAAGCACAGCGTCGATCGGCAGATACTCACCAAAATCTGCCATCCAGCCACCCATGCCAAGTCCGATCATATTTTCCTTGATCAGTCCCTTGTACCACTCGTATGCCTCTGGGTTGGTAAAATCAACCATATTTGCCGGGAAAGTCGTAATGGTCACCAGATAATCTTTGCCCTCGCGATCCTGGACACAATAACCGTGCTCAGATGCATATGCATATAAGTCCTTTTCAATGGCAATGAATGGATTGATGTAGCCTAAGAAACGGACACCTTCTTCTTTCCATTCTGCGATCTTTTTATCCAGTCCCGGATAAAGTTCCTGATCCCACTCCCAGTTCCACATGACCTGATAGCCGAAACCGGTTCTTCTGCAGCCTGACCAGTCCTGACACCAGACACCGACCACAGGAACGCCTGCTTCCTTTGCCTTTTTTGATCTTGGCATCTACAACATCTGTTCCCTCCTGGATACCCAGGATCACGCCGTCATATAACCAATCCGGCAATGCCTTTTGTCTGCCAAGGAGTCCTGTCAGTTTGCTGGATACCTCTGCAAAATCCTGACCGCTGTCTGTGATGATGACCGGCGGCTCCTGGAAATATAAGGTGATCTTTCCGGCATCGGTAAAATCAAACTCGCTGTAGGCATTGATATCGCAATGCACATAATATTTGTCACTGGAAACAAAGGTCGGCTGTGCATAGTAGGATTCGTATTTGTCAAAGGAAAGTTTCTTGTCCGGGTGCTTACCCAGTAACTTTTCCTTAATGATCTTTTTGGAAATACGTCCGGTGTTCTGATGCTCTGCCACCCAGATACGTACATTCTGTCCTTTCAGCATCTAGTTCCGAATAGGTCTCCCCACAACCGTAGATATGCTCCTTTGGATTGGTCACAAAAGGTCAGCCAGTAACGATTGACCCCGGCTTTTCCTCTCCCACATAAGCCAGACGGATCTCAGAACCCTGCTGGGTCACGGCAAACTGATGTACCTGCTCTTTGGCACTGCTTCCTTTCGGATCTACATAGGTCAAAAGATAGCCCTCCTCGGTCTTCTCCTGATTCTGTAAGGTCAGTTTTCTTTTCCCGGAAATCTTCTGTTTGTACTTGAAACTTCCTCTGGACATGGAAAACTGATTCTCCCCGGAACCAATGCTTACTTCCATTTTTAAAATCTCTTCAATTCTTATTGTAAAAACCCCTCGCTTTAATTATTTAATTCATTTAACTAATTATAGAGCCTAGATCAGTAAAATGCAAGTATATTTTTTAAACTTATTAAATAATTGATATCTGCAAAAAGAGAAAGCAGATATACCTGCTTTCCCAATTCTTTGACCTGTGTTGATAATATGACATTGTCCTTATTTTTTCGATTTTATTCTACAGTTACAACTTTTGCCAAGTTTCTTGGCTTATCTACGTCCAGCCCCTTATCTGCTGACACATAGTAGGAGTAGAGTTGCAAAGCAACGATCTCCGGGAATGACATATATTCGTCGTCCAGATTTGGCAGACCGATCACATGATACTCATCGCTCTGGGCGAAGTCCGCTTTCAGTTCTTCCTTGGTCAGGAGCACGACATTGGCACCTCTCGCCTTGATTTCTTTTTTACATTGGAAAGTTCCTTTGGAGATCAGTTTGGTCTGGGTCGCTGCTGCAATGACCGGTGTCCCGTCTGTGATCAGGGCGATCGGTCCATGCTTCATTCTCCGGCAGCATACGCCTCGGAATGGATGTAAGAGATCTCCTTGAGTTTTAAGGCTCCCTCCAGCAGAACCAGATAATCCATGCCGCGACCGATCATAAAGAGGTCGCTTGCCACGATCACTTCCTTAGCCTGACGATGGATGTCGTCTTTGATGGCAATGACCTGGGTAATAGCATCCGGCACTCTTCTGAGATTTTCCAGTGCATGCTCCGATCCGCCTCTGTCATCCTGCCCCCGCAAAGATGCACAGCGCAATACCAGAAGATAAAAGATCATCAACTGGGTCGTATATGCCTTTGTGCTGGCAACCGCGATCTCAGGTCCCGCATCGGTATAAAGCGTATAATCTGCGATACGGGAAATGGATGAACCTCTGACATTTAAGACTGCCAGACAGGCAGCGCCTTCTTTTTCGCTTTCTTTAATGCTTCCATGGTATCAATGGTCTCGCCGGACTGGGATACTGCAATAAAGAGTGTGTCCTTATCCAAGATGGTGTCCGAATAGATAAATTCCGATGCCATCTCTGTCTCGACCGGAATACCCAGCCATTTCCGAAACAGATGAGCCTCCCATCATGCCTGCATGTAAAGCGGTTCCGCATGCTACGATGCAGACGCGGTTAAAGAGGTCAGCATTTTATCCACAGCCCCTTCATAGCCAAGATCGATACTGCCATCCACCAGGTAGTTTGTCAGGATCCACTTCAAAGCCTCCGGCTGCTCGTTGATCTCTTTTTCCATATAATAAGCATAGCCCTGCTTGCCGGTGTTTCCTGCATCCCAGTCAACGACCTGCATTTTCGGCTGCACTTCCTGTCCATTGAAATCAACAACAGAAACCTGCGCCTTGGTCGCCTTTAAGATGCACTTTTCATCCAAGACAAAAACTCCTTGGAATACTCGTACAAGGCAGCCGGATCGGATGCCAGAATGGTCAGTTCCTCGTTCTTTGCCACAACGATCGGGCTTACGTTTCTGGTCGCATAAATGGTATCCGGGATATCATCAAACATGACCACTAAAGCATAGGTACCCTTTAATTTCTTGACCGTTCTGCGGATGGCTTCGTTCGGATCTCCCTTGTAAAACTTGTTCAAAGAGCCGCTACCACCTCGGTATCCGTCTCTGATACCAACTGGTCTTCCACCTCATACTCTTCTTACTCAGTTCCTTGTAATTTTCCACGATCCCCGTTGTGGACCAGAGTTATTTTTTCCCACACGATGTGGATGCGCATTTGTATCAGACACGCCGCCATGGGTCGCTCCACCTTGTATGACCGATGCCACAGGTATAGTCACCGGTTTTCGGAGAAATCTCCCGCAGGTCTTTGACACGTCCCTGGCATTTTGTGAATCTCCGGCTGGCTCTCGCCGGCTCTTCGGATAGCAAATCTCGCACTGTCATAACCTCTGTATTCCAGCAGTTCCAGCCCGTTTAAAATGCCATTTAAAGCATCATTTCCAATAAATCCTATGATTCCACACATATTTTAAATCCTCATTCTTTCTATACGAAGCAGCCGGATGATCCACCAGACTGCAATTATTTTTTCTTACTCTCATTATATTGGATTTGTTTTGTAGTTACCCACATATTTGCCAATATATGTCGCATTGAGATCTACGGAAGGGCATCCGCCGAATTTTCGATAACCCTTCTCCTCGTCGACCTTTTTTCTAAGGTCCTGGCGCTAAACTGAGGACAATGTGTCACATATTATCAATTATTCACTTGTCAAAGTTCTCCGTGAGATTATATACTGCCTCCATAAAATGTCAAACTGCGCCGCTTTTATATGCCTGCTATCAGCATATGAAAACTATAAATTTTATTTCTGAAATTCTTCATATTTCTTTAATAAAGGCAACACAGTTTCGTCACATCTGATCTGTAATATAAATAATGTCGAAAGACAAGAACATAACTTTTCATAACTCCCCTTACTTGAAAGTGATGTGTGCGTTGCATCACTTTCTTTTTTGTGTAAGGCATGAACATGCATTTCGGCACATTCCTTTGTGTTCCTTGCTAGATAAAAGTGCTTATTCCAGCGTTTCCACAAGTCTCCGGTTGCACCGGTCATTGATCTGACAGGTGCCTGCCTCCTGTGTCTGCTTCCAGCGCGCATCCTCCCCCCCGCAGATATCCATACCAAGAATTTTGTCTGCTCTTTCCCTCGATCTCCTGCAATTTTTCCACTGCTTCATCCAGAGTCATATCTCCTGATCCCAGTCACAGACAGCATCTTCTTCACGCAAAACATCCTTGTCAAAAGAGACATAGATGGGATGCTTTTCCTGTAAAAAAATCCGGCATGCCGATCCGGATCTTTTTCCCACAATTTCTTTGCAGATATCGTATTTTCTGTCGCATCAGACATTTGCACGCCTGCTTTATTGCTTGCCTCATCTTCTGCGCGTACGTCCTCAATCAGATGCGCATCCACACCCACAAGATATACCCTTTGCAACTTTTCATTGGTCAGCAGTGCTTCCCTTACCCAGCCGCCGCAGGAGGTGATACCGCCCCAGGACGGAGCCTGTAAGTCGGGTGATGATCAAATAAGATCAAAGAAAAGGTTCTTTTTATCTTTTTCCAGCCAGAACAGGGACAGATAGTGATAATTTCCGGAATCCAAAAATGTATGCCCTCATAAGAATAAGGTCTTACCCTCTCACGCAGGCTTTCTTTTGCCGCATCATCGCAGTAGCAATTTGTCCCCTCGATATCCTGACAAGTGATCTGGCATATTTGCCAGCCCTCTTTCTTTTTTCTTTATAAAATGTCTGCTCGGCATATGCCCCGGACATATGCATAACAACCATGAGTTTTTTCATATTTACCCTCTTATGCTTCTTTTTTTCTCGCGGATCAAAAAACATGACAATACCGGCGCCGCAGACGATCAGATAACCCAGAATACTGATAACATCCGGCACTTCCCAAGGAAGATGATGCCAAGCAGGGCAGCAAAGACGATCGCGTATAATCATAGACGGATAATTCGCTCGCCGGCGCATAGGTATAAGCCGCCGTGATGGAGAACTGTCCCAGCGTTGCGGAAAGTCCCGCCATCAAAGGGATGCCAACTGCCACCAGGCAAGAGGCTGGTGATCGACGATGATAAAAGGAACGGCACACAGGCAGGAAAATACGGAAAAGCAAAAGACGATCAGCGGTCCCGGGGCCCCATGCTTGGACGCAATGCGCACATTAGTGTAGGCAAGCCCCGCTCCCATACCGCCGATCATACCAATAAATGCAGGCAAAGTTGCAACGCTGTCAAAGCCCGGGCGCAGGATAAAAAAGTGCCCCGATAAATGCCGTGATCGCACAGATCAACTGGTATGGCTGAATCTTCTCTTTTAATAGGAAATAAGAAAAGATAATGGCAAAGAAAGGGGATAACTTATTGAGCATGGATGCATCTGCAATATAGAGTTTCCCGATCGCATAAAAGTTTGCAAAAATACCGATGGTTCCAAAAAGGGAACGAAAGAAGATATACTTGCCGCTGCCTTTGGGAATAGAAAAGGCTATATGCTCCTTTTTTCATGACAACAAAGGCAAAAAAACGGCGACCAGATTCCGAAAAAGAAACTTTTTTCGATCGCCGGAAGATCTCCCCCGCCAGTTTGACAAATAAATTCATAAAGGCAAAACCAAATGCCGCCAGGATAATATAGAAAATCCCTTATATTTTCATTGATCTTCATGTGTGATTAACTCCTATCATAAAACATTTCATTTCATTATAGCACACCCGGACAAATAAGGTTACAAACAGGAAAAAGGACAAAAAAAGAACCGGTGCCCGAAAGCACCGGCTCTGGATCGTCCGATTATCCTTCAATGGAAATGAAGTGTTTCTCAGGAACCGCCTTTGGCTGCTCCTTCGGAATAGATAATTTCAGGATACCATATTCATACTTCGCATGAATATCTTCCTCGGTGATACCTTCACCGATATAGAAACTCCTGCTCATGCTGCCGGCATAACGCTCACGACGCAGGTAGTGTTTCTTTTCGTCCTCCTCGTCTTTATCCAATCCTTTTTCTGCACTGATGGTCAGGTAACCATCATTTAATTCCAACTGGATCTCATCTTTCTTAAATCCCGGAAGGTCAATATCGACTTCGTATCCTTTCTCTGTCTCTTTGACATCTGTCTTCATCATGTTCTTCGCATGCTTACCATACAAAGCCTTGTCAACATCATGGAAGGAAGCGTCCATCCAGTTATCAAAATCATCAAATAAACTCTCTCCAAAATACTAGGCATCAACATAAGTCATCTCTCCTTTTTTTCTACCGTGCCGCCTCTGGCAACACCTCATGCTTGTTTACCTTGTTTCTTTGGAACGAAGTTGTTAAGGAAACTCGGGGAACATCTGGTTCTCTTTTTATTCCCTCTTCCTTTGTTCTGACTACGTTATAGCACCATTTATTAGCACTGTCAAGAGGTGAGTGCTAATTTCACATATTTTTCACACTTTTTATCTTATTGTCAGTCAATAGAACTTTCTATCCCTCCAAACATTATTCATGTATTCCATCTTCTCTTCTGCCTGATAGATGAGTTTGCTGTATTCCGATATCCTGATACAGGGACTTGTACTTGATATCATGTTCCGACATACGACACGAACTCCGGCAATATCATAGATATTGTTGCAGGCAACATTCAAAGAAAGATCCGCATCCTTTTTCTCCAACTTGCCGACAATGCTCTTCATAGACTTTAATCGCGTATCAATATGATGGATTGGGCAGCGGAGTCCGCGATACTTGAACTCATCCTTGATGATGTTCATACGGGTTTTCCGTAACGTTCATAGCCGCATTATACATGCGAAGGATCGGATCCATGGTGTGCATAAATTCATCATGGATATCCGCCATATGACGCATATCTTCCCCGGTCGTTGCCTGTGAGGTCATGAGTTCATAGACCTCGATCGTCTCTGCCCTACCATCGACGGTCTGGTATGCCGTTGACCCCCCGTTCTTCTTCATAGGTCTCCTGCACTTCTATATCCTGTTCGATTGTTTCTTCTTGTCTTTCTTCCATATCCTGTTTCCCCTTTTTTCATTTTCTTCCCCTTGTTCTGGTCTTTGCATCTGTCCCCATATTTACAGATGCCACGGTCTGTTTTCGTACTGCTCTCGCTGCGCTTGACATACTATCAATCCCCCTAACTTACTTTCTTATTATATCCAATTTCCGGTAAAAGTGGGTGAACTGGATATTAACTTTTTATTAAATAAAGTTTATAATTGCAGGACAAATTTAACAAATCTTCCGAGATTTCGCATTGATTTTTCTGACAATTTTAAATATAATAAGGGTAAGAAAGAAGGGAGGTAATGCATATGTACCCAGTAATAACGATAAGTAGAGAGTTTGGTAGTGGCGGACACAGCATTGGCGAAAAGGTTGCAGCCAAACTCGGTATACCATTTTATGACGGGGAAATTGTGACACGCGTGGCAGAAGAAAGTGGCTATGCCAAAGAATTGATCGAAGAACAGGGCGAATACTCTACCTCTGCGAATAAATGGTTTGACATTTCAGCAGCCAGTGCCATGTATTTCCAAAGTCCACAGGACGAGATCTTCATCGCGCAAAGCGCGTCATCATGACTGTGCAGCCAAAGGACCATGCGTCATTGTCGGACGCTGTGCGGATTATATCCTGCGCAAAAGAGGACGTCAAATGTCTGAACGTCTTTATCCATTCTGACATGGAACATCGTACAGAGCGTGTTCTCAAACGCTATGGCGAGATTAAGAATGTCGGCATTGAAAACGTCTTGCCAAAAAAGGATAAGCAACGTAAGACCTACTACAAATACTACACCGATCAGCAGTGGGGTAACTACCACATTACGATGTAGCCCTAGATAGTGGGGAACTCGGCATGAAGAAACTTGTGTTCACATTATCTGCGAACTCTACAACAAAAAATAAAAGCATTTTAAAAGTGGGTACCTCGGTTTTCCATCTTGGTACCCACTTTTTATATATGCACTTACTTCGTCTCAATTTTCTTTTTTCTGCTACATTTTCCTGCCAGAAATCCACAGCCCTCTTTCAACCATTTTTCTGCACTGGTTCCCAGTCCCAGACCGATGCCATGTGGCAGGGCGAAAAACCTGCGATAACGGTACTTGATATGATGGTCTTCGAGCGCATCTACCATGACCTCAGCATGATGGGACGCCGGAACGAGTACATCACGTCCACCGGAAAAAAATATAGGTCGGCGGATAATCATCGCGCACCTGCTTTTGCACACATAAAGACTCTCTCTTTTCATGATTGCAGGAACGGCCGAACATATAGATAAAGCCACGCTCAGACAGCCAGACACCCATGATTCCTTTCCAGATATTCCAATATGGGTGATCCAGCCAGTGCTGCATATTGGTCCACGGATAACCCAGCATGATAGTTGCCGGACGGCGTGTGCCATACTCCTCATATCCATGATTATGGCTGGCATAGATGCCCGCAAGATTGCCTCCGGCTGAAAAACCACAGAGGGCATAGCCTTCTGGGTCGATGTTGTACTCAACCTGATGCTCCTCAATATGCTTGATTGCACGCGATACATCCTCCATCGGTGCATATGGGGTACAGTGAAAGCCGGTACGATATTCCAAGACAAAAACGGTATATCCCATCTCGTTAAACTTGGCCGCGATCGGATAGCCTTCTTCTCGTGTCACACAATGCGCGTAGCCACCGCCCGGTAAAGATCAGCACATATTTTGTCTTTTCTCCGGAATCATTCGAAATACACTCAAACGAACAGTTCCCAAGTCTTTATCCTCATAAATCTCGTCCAGAGAATAGACCGGCAACTGACGAAAACGTCCCTGGGCTGTCAATTGCTTGATACGCGCCTTGCCATATTTTACGCCATTGCAGAAATGCTTAACAATATACATACGGATGACCGAATAACAAGTCAGCACCAATGACAAAAACAAATAAATAACAAGCAGATTGTAAAAAAATTTCTCCCCAGTTGTTGCCCGGCATAGCACTCATAGCACTTATCTCCTTAAAAATCAAATTCTGTCAGAGCATTGTACCATATTCTGCCAGAGAAATAAAGATGCACCTTGCAGGATCTGCTTTATGGACGGGTTAGTACCTGTCCTGGATAGGATCCCGATAAAGTAAGGACAGTACTACTATCATAACCATCCGCAGAACAAAGGCGAGTGAACTATTCCAATACGTTCCTAACAAATAATTTGATACAAAGCACATAACGACAGAAATTAGCAGTCCCACAAATATAGTTGGTATCGTAAGTTTTCTATATTTCAAGGACAAGAGTGCCATAGCATTGAAACATAAATTACATCCACCATGAATCAGGGCATAATAAACCGCTGCCCTTGTCGTTGCAAGAACACCGCTGCTCATGTCCCTCTGCCGCCTGTTGCATCATCCCCAAATTAACCAGCATGTTAACAAAGATAACCGCATAGATAAGCAATAAAATGATGGACATCCACTGTATGATTTTTTTTCTTTCTCAATTCTTTTCCCCCTAAGTACCATAATCATTTATAGAAAAACTGATTTTCACTACTGCTTTGCCACATCATCTACCAGCCACTGACCATCTTTCTCTGTCAAAAGAAGACTTCCGCGATACTCCTTTTGTCATAGCACTTGTCAAACCATCATCTGTCATATAAGTTCCAAAGTATTGGTCTGCCTCTGACACACCTGTTGCCTTTCCACATCCAAGCAATCCGATTACAAGACATAGCAAAAAATCTATTAAAATTTTTGTTGATTACAAAACTAGTTTCTGGTTTACTTTCGTCAATACAAAACACTCCCCCCTGTCAGTATCACATACCAACAGGGAGAGTGTCAATTTTTTTATATCTTATTTTTCAACATACCAAGCAGTCTCTTTCGAAGTCTTTCTGATAAATGGACGCTTGATTGCCTGTGCAGCACCATTTGGCAGAATATACTTCAACTTATCCTCTGACTTACGCATAGTAGAAGCCTTTGGATTGTCTCTTGTAAGTTTGATCGCATCAAATTCACACTTGGTTGTACAAAGACCGCAACCTACGCACTTGTTCGGATCAACGATAGACGTTCTTCATCAAATACGGAGAGACATTTCTTGAATACAACTGCTTTTACTTTTCCGTTCTCGGTTAAGATCTCTTTTGGACCCCAGCCGCATCCGATCGTGATTCCTTCTTCTTCTGCCTCTTCTACCTCATCTGCTGCTGCCGGCATGATATCGCGGGACTCTAAGCAGTACTGGGATACTTTTGCGGATCCGGAACGAAGTGCCATTCTGGATACGTCAATTGCTACGTTTCCACCACCGATTACTACAGTGTCACCGGAAAGTGCATGTGCATCTTCGCTGATGTTTGCTTTTCTTAAGAACTCTACCCGGTTACAACACCTTCTGCATCTTCACCGGAACTCCTGTCTTACGTCCGCCCTGTGCTCCGATCGCAACATAGAATGCTTTATATCCCTGCTCGCGTAACTGCTGGATCGTAACGTCTTTTCCAACTTCCACGCCGAACTTGAACTCTATACCCATCTGACGTAATACGTCGATCTCTGCTTCGATCACGCTCTTTTCCAGACGGAAGGATGGGATTCCGTTCATCAGCATACCGCCGGCTCTCTGCTCTTTTTCAAAAATGGTTACCGGATATCCTTTTTCTCTTAAGTAGTAAGCTGCGGACATACCGGAAGGACCTGCTCCGATAATCGCCATCTTCTCTGTAAACTCTTTTCCTTCATGGTTCTCAACCTTTGGTACAAATCTGTTTGCACTGTTGATCTCCTGCTCTGCAATGAACTTCTTGATCTCGTCAATTGCAACGGACTGGTCAATGGTTCCACGGGTACATGCATCCTCACAGCGTCTGTTACAGATTGCTCCGCAGACTGCCGGGAATGGATTCTCATGTTTGATGAGTTTTAATGCATCCATGTATCTGCCCTGTGCAGCCATCTTCAAATAACCCTGTACCGGAATGTGTGCAGGACATGCTGTCTTACATGGTGCTGTACCTGTATCATAGCAGTTGATACGGATATTATCTCTATAGTTCTTATCCCATTTTTCCGGTCCCCATTTGGTGTTGTCCGGAAGTTCGTGTTTCGGGTATTCGATCTTTCCACCGTCTTTTGTGCAAAGCTTCTGTCCAAGTTTTGCTGCACCTGCAGGACAGACTTCCACACAACGTCCACATGCTACACAATCCTGCGGATTTACGCTTGCGCGGTAAGCAGAACGTGACATATTCGGTGTGTTAAATAACTT
>VOFG01004606.1_pt1 | contig 18611 bp, 35 predicted proteins | sample 5384171 | NCBI WGS metagenome assembly VOFG01 (sample SAMN12384726, study PRJNA508395) | human gut metagenome | isolation source: healthy gut F | host: Homo sapiens
CTCTTCATCGGAAGCGTTCGATTTTATGTGGATATCCCCCGTTAATGTACCACCAGACAAAGGAAGGTAACCAGATAAACATCATCTATATACCCCTTTGTTACGACAATGTCATCGCTACGACCAGCACTTCCAATGTAAACCTCACCGCCAGGGATATCTATAAACATAGCACTTTTATCTGAATAAATAGAAGCGTAGTTCTCTTCGCCCATACCATTGTTAAACTTTAGCGTTCCATTGATCGTCCCGCCGCCTAACTGGAGATAACGTATCAGCCACTTCTTGGGTTAGTTTGGTGGAGAGTTGTGTCGACGTATTGTTTGTTGGCTATTTCTTTGAGAAGAAGATGGCTCTCTCTACTATAAACCATAGGAATATTGATAGAACCAGAACTTGCATCCATTGAAAAGAATGGTAAAGAAGAGTCGGGGATTTTTCCCCAAAGTTCAGGAGTTGTTAATCTTCCTGTAAGTGTCCCCCCACTCAAAGGCAACCACTCAGCATCGTCCCACTCCGCGCCACTTGCTCCCCTTTTAAGAACCTGCCCCTCAGTGCCCCCTTCAGGTAACCCGCTGGGGGCGTCGGACCATTCTTCGCCCGTGGAGGTCTTGGTGAGGACTTGTCCGGTGGTGCCGCCGGAGGGGAGGACGTTTTCGACGTTCTCTTGTACTTCGTTGATGGCGGTATTGAGCTGATCTTCATCGATGAGATTCGTAAAACCAACGGTCCAAACATCATCGTCTTCGACTCCTGCATAGGTTCCGCCGCCCGCTGTCGAAAAATGGGCGTATGATGTTCCGATCGTTTTTAGTTGAAGCACACCGGGGTAGTCCCAACCGCCGCCAATATATGCGCAGACATAGGCTCCACTGTCATATGCCGCCTTGATTTCGGTAAACGTTTTGTCTGCGGTTGTGTTGCCGGGGCCATAGGTGATCCTTACCCACATCACCGGCTTATCTCCCCACACAGCACCGTCAGCAGACTTATAGAGCATCTGACCCTCAGTACCCCTTCAGGAAGCCTCCGCTGGCGCGTTTTCCCACGCGCTTCCATCCGCTGTCTTGGTCAGCACTTGCCCCTGCCGTTCCGTTAGTGGGGTTAGGGATGGCTCCAATGGATTCCGGCGTTATCGTTTTCGTTTGGAAAATTTGAAAGAATCATTTTTCGTCACCCTTAATCTAAAAGAAGAATAGAAACCGGCAGGTCGATCTCCGGCTCTTTCCTCGCGCAGTTACCGTCAAGCTCCCATCTTCTTGCGCGTCCAGAACAAGCTCGGCATCCTGCGCTACAGACACCTGCTCCTTGGTGGCTTCCTTCGAGATGGATATAATCCCGTTTTGTGTCCGTCTAAGGCCATCTACGGCCAATACCTGAGTGTAAGGTGCTGTACCTCCCACCCATGCACTGCCTCTCAATACGCCGTAGACCTCCTCGCTGTTATTTGCCTTTTCGTGTAGGGCTTGGTCAATCTTCACCATATTGGAATCTGTTTCTCCAGAGAGCCGTTTTCTCCAGTCGATGAAACGATCGGTGTCCTCTGTCTGTTACATAGAGGCCATAATTTCTGTTTCAGCCATAGAACAACACCTCACATCATCACAACAAGCACCCGGATGTCTGTCTCTTGAATTGTACCCTCTGCTGTAAATGTCAGCGTTCCAGCTCCCCTGACCAGTCACTGAATCTCCGCTTCGCCAGCGGCATGTATCTCTTCCTCTGTAGCATCCTGGGGCATTCCGGCTACGCCGTCCTGCGACGCTCCCAAACCCGGAACATTTACTGTCTGTGTCCCAGATGACCATCCACTGGCCGCTAAGGTGACGATCTCGCTATGCACCGGTTTGTTAATCCGATGTCTTTTCTGTTCATCTCCGTCCTGGGAATCAATGTAAAAGCCGTCGTCATCCGGGGTGAAATAGGCCCATCCATCATGGAAGGGCGTCACATCTGTGGAAATGCGGGAGCTGTCTCCCTTGAGAATTTTAAAAAAGACTCATGCTTTCCTCCTTTTTGCGTATCTTACTGTCCAAAAGTGTGCATTTTAAAAGGCTGGTGCTCACGCACCGGCCCATTTATTCTTTAAATCAGAAAGAGCCCCAGGACATAGCAGTGTCTGCATAATCCTTGGCATTCTGCTCAGCAGCAGCCAAGGCGGCGGTCAAACCATTCACATTGGCAATGCCAGGCTGAGCACGGCTCACGGCCACCACACCGTCAGTCTCTACAACGGCGGTCACAAACTGATTCTCCACAACGGCATCCGAATTGTCCAGCGCGGCGATGGCATTGGTAATCTGGGTCCCAACATTGGTTTCTCCAACCAGAGCTTCAAGGGCATCCAGATCGCCAGAATTCGCCTTACCGGCCAGAGCAGCGTCCAACCCAGTCACCTTATCGGTGCCAATGGCAGGGATATCGTCAGCCACGAGAGCGCGGCGAGAAACCGCGATCTTACCGTCGGTCTCAACCACGGCGCTAACCACCTGGCCAGGGACAGCCTCATCTGCGACATCCAGTGCGCCACCAGCGTCAGTGATGTCGGAAGTAGTAGCCTTACCAGCAAGAGCGGTTTCCAGCCCGGCAATCTTGGACTGAGCGATTGCAGCGTCGGAAGCGATGTCCGCGTCCTTGATGCTGCCCCTTCACAGCAAAGGAAGCTTCGTCGCCCAGTTCACGCCAGGCAGAACCGTCGTACACAAACTCCTTTGCGTTATAGGTCACCACATCGCCCTTAGCCCATTCGCCATCGTGGTCGGCTACAGTGGGGCCTTCGGTAGCGGGATCGGTGGTAGAGTCTCCCTCATAATGCATAGCACCAGACAGGTCAGCAACCGCATTGGTCACATCGGTCATAGTTGCAACCTTGTTGGAAGAAGCATCATAAGCAGTGTTGAACACCAGAGAGTCCTGCTTGCCAGCAAGAGCGTCAGTCAGGCCGGTCACCTTGGACTGAGCAATTTCGGGATGTCCTCTGCCACCAGGGCACGGCGGGTTACAGTAATTTTACCATCCGCCTCGGATACAGCGCTCACAAGCTGAGTGGCAACTGCAGCGTCAGCCACATCCAGAGCGCCAATCAGACCATCCGCATAACCCCTTGGCATTGGTCTCGGCGGCGGTAGCCTTCTCATCAGCATACTTCTTGGCACCCTTCACGGTGTCCAGAGCGGAAGTGTCCTCAGCAGTGCCAATGTCTGCCTTGCCGTTAATCTTGGCAGCCAGAGTAGCCTCCAGGTCACCCTCGGCAACCTCATCCTTAGAGGCCAGCTCGCCCAAGCCCTTCGATAGAACCAGCGACCACGTCGGCAATCTTATCGTCCACATACTCCTTCACATTGGCATAGGGGACCTCTGGCTCCCTTGTCACCGAGGTCGCCAACGGCGGCAGAAATTGCGCCACCCACATCCTCAGCAGTGGTATAAGTCGCGCCCTTGGTCACAGTCAGCTTCCGGGTGCCGGGATCGTAGGAGAAGTCAGTGGCAGCGTTGCCGGAGCCAACCACTTCGACGGAAGTAGCACCAGTGTCCAGGTTAATCTGAACATAGGATGCGCCGTTCCACTTGGCCAGCACATTCATGTCCTTCACATAGTAAAGGGCGGTGGTGCTGGGGTTGGTGTTGCCCTGCAGGGCCGCAATGTTCTCAAATTCCTGGAAGTCCCCAAGGCGGATCGGGTGGAGCCATCTACGTCCAGGTACAAAGCCCGCTCATCGGTGGTCACATAAAGGTGCCCTCAGTATAGCTGGAGGGCAGGGCTTGCCAGTAAGCCCTTCTTAAAAGAAATCTTAGCCATCGTATTCCTCCTCATAAAAATAAAATGTCCCACAACGTCAGTTGCGGGTATGTCTTATATTGTAAAGTAGTTTTACTTTACGTGTTACATAGTTCCCCATGTCATGCTCTCAGCCAGATCGGCAATCATAGCCGTATCGATGGAATCGAGCTTCTGCTTGTCCGCAAGGGTCATCAGGCCTAGGCACCAGACACGCCGTCTGGGCCCTCACCAGCAGGAATCAGCGTCAGCACACCATGCTCCTGTGCAGTGCTGTAAGTCCCATCCTCCTGCTTGATGGAAAGGCGAATCTTTGCAACATTGGTAGTCTCGGTCCGGGAGACTTCAGTAATCTCGGACATAAACTCATCCGGCAGGCTGTTGATCACATTCTGCAGGGTGGAAATATTGCCAGCCATTTCCGCTGCTTCAGGTCCGTGTTCCGCTACGTAATCCACCAGTTCTTTCATGGTGTTTACAACGCCGTCGTCACTCACCTTATTGGCAAAGTCGTCGATAGCGGCAGTAGCTGCGTCCTCTGCAATCTTCGTGACAGAGCCTGCTCCCTCACCAGTCAGGGGTGGCAAGACTCTCCTGCATGGAGGCAATGGTATCACCCAGATCACCAATCTCAGCAGGAGCCACAAAGAGGCCGTCTGCCTTCAGTTCCAGGGCGTTATCGGCTTCCTTAGACACCTGCACGCCGATGGTCTTGCCGCCGCTCTCACCGTCTGCAATCACAATGGTGGCATCCACAGGGGTGAAGTCAATTGCCGTACCAGCAGACAGGTTATCCAGCTTGGTTTTATCAGCAGCAGACAACAGGCCAGCGTCAGTCTGAGTCGCCTCGCGGCCAACACCAAAGAGATCCTCACCCTTCCGAATCTCCTTGACGTCAGTAAGCCAATACAAAGTATTGGTGTCCTTTTTTGCTCCAGAGCGTTGTACAAATCTCTAGTGCCAACTTTGAAAATTACGTTGTTAGCCAAGTCTTCCTCTCTCCTTTCTCAATAATTTATATATAAACACTCTCTAAGAGTTTATATCCCATCACATGGTCTCCCAAATGTAATCGGATTCATTTAGACTGTCATCAATATGGGACCACTCATCAAACGGGTTCAGGTCAACGGGATCCGGAATCTCTTCCGGGTTGTCCTCTAACGTAAAGGTCAGGATCTTTCTGTCCGACACATGCGGTACGTAGACACTGCCTCCTTCGCCAACGACATTTCCAAGATTCTTAATAGTCCCATCACTGAAGGCCACAATAAGCTCGCCATCTACGGTGATGCCAGCATTGATTACCACTGCTCCGTCAATGGTCTTAATTACCACCTTGTTTCCAATCGGCTTTCCATTGGACGCCAACTGCAGGGTGCCATCTTCCACATTGTACAGGATATCATCTGCCTTCTGATCCAGAGCCAAGTGTACCTCCTGTACCGTGTTCTCAACCTCAGTTACAGTTTCCTGCAGGTCCTTATGGAACTGATAGATGGCTGTCACCTGATGGTCGCACAAATAGTCGTCCATGTTTTTAGAAGCTTGTACTTGAAGAATGCACTCCCCAGATTTAGCTACAGTCGGGTTGGCTGGATCACCAGAATAGATTTGTAGCCAAGTGCATACCTCGCCAGCATACTTGGTCAATTTAAAGTTCACAAATTCCGGGAATGTGTACTGGTAATAAGTCTCATTGTACTTCTCTTCCATTCGTTCTAGTGCTACCACATCAGCCACTCCGTCTGCTCGGATATAGCTCAGGTAGAAGTTAGAAACCAAAGGATCCATTTCCCCAACCTTCAGGGGTATAAGATAGATGACCTTATGGCTCAGATTGTCACCACGGTAAATGGGCTCACGCTGTGTTACCACAAGATGCATAACACTATCTAATTTGATATACAACATTGCTTCTCACCTCCTCCGTAATCCTCCTTTCATCCATCGATTTCTTCAAAGTCCAGGTCCGCCAACGATGCGCGGTCCAGGTCTGCCAATGTATATGGGTCGAGTTCCTCCAGAATCCGGTAGTGGCCGTTGGCGATAGACATAGACGCATTCGTCCCCAAAGTGAGCTCAATGGGATCCAGATAAATTCGAGACGTAAATTCTGCCTTCGCGCCAAGATGGATCTCATTTTCAACCGGACCAGACCAGTCATTCCTTCGCCGCCCGGTAGGACATTGGCATCTAGCACAATGGCAGTCTCTCCCCCACCAAGCGGAGAATGAACGAACGCATCAAAGGGGGCCACATCCAAAATCAATCCGCTGTTGCCGCTGCCAGGAACGGTACAAAGGGTATTGAAATTTCAGCTTGCATTTCCACGCCGGCCAAAATTGTTTCTGCTATGTCCACATGTTCTCCCAGTACCTCAGATCTGAACTCTATGCTTCGGCATTACCTCGCACGGTCCCATAGATGTCATATCCATCCAGCGTCGTTTGCAACAAAAACGCACTATCTCCTGCTCCCAGAGACTTACCAACAATCGCTTCCACCTGATTCACAGAAAGCATAAACCCGCTTTCTCCACCGGCAGTCTTTACCGCAGAGGTATCTAAAGAAGCGCTAAGCTCTACACCGGTTTCTTCAGGTTCTATGGCGTAGTGCACCAAGAAGCCAATATCAGCGTTCAATGGAATCCCGCAACCACCGTTTCAAAATTGGTCTCCAGGGTGCCATCCACGCTTGCACCCAGAACCACACCAGGCTCTCACACGAATTAGAGCACGCAGCAGGGTTCCGAGCACTGCGCTATCTAGCACAATACCATTCTCTCCCGCAATGCTCATGCGGAACGGGAGATTGTAAATGATGATCTCCCCTCCGTCAGACGGTTTAGAGGTCGATGTCGTAGGTCCCAGAGGAACCCAAAAAGGTAGACGTCACCTTCGGTCAGGCGATTGTTTAAGCAGATATCATAATGCTTCATCGTCCTCCCTCCCTTCTTCAGGAAGTTAGGCCGGGTTCAGTGCGGACAGCTTTAGATAGCCCACTCTAATCGTCATAATAGTGGATGCCTCCACACTTCGCGGAGCAGACAACTCGCCATACATCAGCAAGTTCCCCTCCCCTACTGTCTCATTGTCGTAGATCACGAAGTGCGTAATGGTCCCCAACTGGCGGTGCTCTCATTGAAGTCGATGGAAGATGAGTTCTCCACCACGCCGTCGCTGGGTTCCCCAGTCTGCCGTCTAAGGATACGCGGCCATAACCGGCACCCGTGGATGGCTCCGAGACATTGCTCCGTCAATGGAAGGCTCTGTGGTGCTCAGTCCCACATAATAGTGCTGCGGGATCGCCGGGTCAGCCTTGGACCCAAACACATTCCCGCCACACAGTTCAGAAAGTAAGTTGTGTTCATCTGGCTTTTCCTCCTTCATATGAAAAAAAAGACCCGCCTCAATGGCAGGTCATCGGATGATCCCCTTGTCAATGTTGTTGGTGATGTACATAATCCCCTGGCTGGGGATTTCCACCTCCCGTCCCGGTCCTGGATGGTGATCTGATAAATGTATTTCCCAAACAGGTTGACCGACTCCAACGATTCCAGCGTCACTGTCAAGACGTTGTCGATAGTCCCCGTCTCATCATAGATCACTGTCATCTCCTTGGACAGGATGGGCTTGCCGCCCTTGGTGGTAAAGTTCACCAGGGAAAAAGTGCATTCACACTCAGATAGACTGTATGGCCGCTTCCCAATATAGTGGTAGATGTGGAAGGCCAGGTCCCTGGTCTCCCCCTCCCACGAAGGTAATCGTCGGCAATTCATAGGGGTTGTAGTCACATGCATTCATGGACGCTTTTCACCTCCACTCAGTCTTTTCCCCTTTCCTTTGCAGGCTCTTTACTTCGGCGTTGGAAAGCTCCCCAAAGATGTTTTCCAACACGGAAATGGACCCGCCCAGTTTGCCCAGGTCTCCTTGCCGCTTACCGAAATGGTGTTCAGTGCGTTTACAACTGCCTGCAGCTCCTGCATGATTTTCTCTTTCATAAGTAATTCTCCCTTCTATTCATTGCAGAGAAGATAGCTGTGCTTCCAAATCGCGAACCTTCTCTTCAAGTTGCTGAACATGGCGGATAGTCAAAGGAACGAATTCTTCGTATCGTAAACCGTAATCATATCCTTCTTCTCTTCTCTCGGACTTTGATAAACGCCGCGAAATCTGTACTACTTAGGCCTGCGTCTTCAATGGCTTGTTCCACGTCCTGGGAAATTAGAAACATGTGCGTCCGCCCGCTGGTTCCGTCAACAAACTTACCTGTGCATGGCTTTAAAAGACCCCACAGGGTATCAAATCTGGAATCAATGTCATACACAATATCTGTTTTTCTATTTCTGTCTGAAGTTGTAATAGAACTATTAGTAGAGTATATTTGTCCCCATGGCGCACCACTAGAGCCCAATGTAATTGTACGGGTGGATGGATAAAAACATAGTAGATTGGAAGTTATACTTTGCTCGTTTGTATGAATACCCACAAGGCCACTAGAAATATAAATCTGATTGTTCTCGTCATGATACATCATACGCGCACCGTAATTTGTAACGGCGACTTCAACACTGCCATCAGAACTTGCCATATGCATACCATTTTTATTTGTAGCAGTGCCTAAAAGTGACGTCGAATACCCAAGCCATCCCCAAGAACATTGCCTTTTCTTCAGAATAAATTCTCAAATCGCCCCCAAGATGGATCGCGTCTGCATAAATTGATTTTGAGTAAATCATAGAGCCATTGATATACGTAGTGTTCCCCAACCGTCAGTTTTACGTCCCTGAACTCACTCGATACTTGATTTGCTGTAGACTCTGCGTCCTCCGCCTTATTCCACGCCGAGTTTGCTGTACTAGATGCTCCATTGGCAATAGACTGGGCTGAATTGGCTATCTGTTCTGCACTATTCGCCTTATTGTAGGCCTCACTCTGCGTCACATTCTGCTCCGTCACATTCGCCCAGTTGATGGATGATCCCGCGCTCATAGTAACCGTACCGTTAATGTAGACCTGTCCATTCGCCGTCACACGGAACGTCGTGGTGCTCCGTTGGTGATCTCCAACCCATACAGGCTGAGATAGTCCGGCAGGAACTGTTCGCTTCCGTTCATCATGTTGTTCCGGAACTATCCTTGTAAACCGATCCGTAGATCGTCCCACGGAAGGTGCCGTCTCTGGCATACATATCCCCTGTTTCGCTTCACCCAGAAGGGAGCCGTGTTGGGATCCCTCCACCAGCCCAAATGGCATAAGCGGCATTCTCCGTCTTCGACCCGTTCAGCGCCACGAAGGATGTTCCGCTTCCACTGTAGAGGTAGTCATCCGCAATGGTCCACCCACCGATGGAGCCGGACACCGCGCTCACTTCCCCACGGAAATAGGCGTTCCCATCCCGCAGGTCCAAAAAGAAATTGGCGTTCTCCGGGATCCCATCCTCATCCAGGATCAGATCTCCGTCTTCGTCAAGAAACGAAGGAATTACAGTTGTTCCCTCTGTGGTAAACAGATCCCCTGTCCCGGCCAGCAAACCATACTGCGGGTCAAGAATCATCTTTCCGCCATTGTCCTTCTGAAGCACAAACGTGGAGTTGTTCAGCCAAGCCCGCTGGCGTCCACCTTGAACTGCATCACACCCTGGTCATTCTCATTCTCGATGATCATGTTGTTACCCACAATGAGCTTGCCGCCAATGACCTCTGCGTTCACGCCAAAGTACTCTCCGGTTTCCTCCGTAGCAAACAGCCTGATGGCCAACTTGGAAGACTGCCACCCATCCTCTGTAAAGGCAATCATCTTGTCAACGATTCGGGATTTGGTAGTCTTCCTCACCACCAATATGGATGCCCGCCCCGTCAATGATCACACTCTGGTTGGCTGCCCTGATGATGGTATTCACCGCCGCGTTCAGAGAGCTGTTCATGAAGTCGGACACCATGGACGCCTGCCCCACGGTCTGCCCGTAGATGTGCTTGCTGGCGTCAAAGTCCGGCTGGAGGAATAGCTCTGTTCAATCATGTCTTTCAGGGTGTTCACATTGTCGTGCCGTTTAAAGCGGTTGGAGAACACCAGGGAGAATTTATCCTTATCCTCAAAGTCCAGCTCGAACTCAATTAGGATGGGGTAATCACTTCTCCGTTGTATAGCTTCAGGTATAACCCACATCCCAATTCCAGGTTCTCCCGAAACGGTGCAAATTCCTGGGAGAAGATAAAATTCCCAGAGTCCACATTAAATTCATAGGTCGGCGTCGCCACGTCGCTCAGGACATCCACCGCGAAGTCAAATAGTTCCAGCTGCACAGAGTATTTCTGGTAGTCGCTGACATTGGCTGTCATATAGACAGAGGCCTCTGTGGCTGTAAATTGAAATTGCGAGCCCCTCATTGGTGGTGATCTCATTTTCCGTCACTGCATGGACATCCGTGCTGAACCCGGTCAGCGTCCCAGTGGCTGTCACAAGCCCACTTGGAGCCGAGGAGTCCCCCTGCCTTCATAGTGCCAGCGTAAATGCTAAACACAAACTCACCATCATTCCGCTTTTCCAGGGTCCCCGGATCACATCGCCCGTCAGAACGGTACTCCCAGAAATGGAAAAGTTGCCACCAGCTAACATATACATCTCTTTGGAATACGGGGCGTCCAGATCTACCATAGTAATGGTACTGCCAGACACCGAGACTGCACTGTTGCTCAGTGTAATGCTGCTACCGGAGATCGATGTGTCCACGTCAGAGGCTACAAAGGTGTCCTCCGTCATGTCCTGCTCGATAAAGTACTTGGATAGAACCGCCCGTTCATCCTCGGTAAAATAGGTCGCCAAGGACAATTCCTGATTCATAGCCAAAATCTGCGCAGTATAGAGTCCTCCTTCTCCGGATCCAGATCCTCCTCAATCCCCGCAATGATGGCCTCCTGCTGCGCGATTTCTTCCTTCTTCGCCGCAATTTTCTGATTGATCTCATCCAGCAGCTCCTGCTGGGACTTCTTACCGTCCTCTGTAATTTCCATGGCCAAGGCTTGATGGTAATACTCTGCTGGTTTGTCAGGTCCTCTAATTGCCCCTGTAGATCGACCAGCTTTGCCTGTTCCGCCAACAGTCGAGCCGTAGAAGAATACTGCAGGCTTACCAGCCCCTTGTAATACTCCCTACGGTTCAGTACCGCGTGCTGCCACGCCTCCCACTTCTCTCCCAACTCCTTTGGGATGTCCCCGTTGCTGATGAAGTAGGAGATGTCATAAATCCAGTTCGTCCCAATGGGATTCACCATGCGGATGTCTAGCTCGTCTGCGCCATAAGGTCGCATGGCAGTCACCAGCTCGTCGGTCAGTTCATCCACATCCAGCGACTCTAAAAAGATTATCAAAATCCAAATAAATGGGAACTCTTGGCCTCTCCTCATCCGCATCATAGACATTGATGGTCCGCTTGTACGGGGTCAAACACAAACACACACCGGAATTTTTCCGGCGCTGTGTTGTAGACGAAGTCCAGAAGATAGTCATCATTCTGTGAAATGTACGATACCGGCCAATCAAAGTAGGTGAAATATATCCTACGTTCCACCCCGTGGCGATCTCCAAAACACGCCCCATCAGGGTGTCGTCAGGAGCAGCTGATTCCAGTTAAAAGTCCCCTCCTCCAGAAAGAAGGTCTTATAGTCTAGCTCCTGCTCAATGGAATACCCGGATACACTCTTTACCTCTTCTATGCCGTCCCGCTAATGGATGGCTTTGTGATCATATAGATGCCGTAGTTCTCTGTATAGATCACTTTGTACCCCACACATCATCATAATGTGGAGTGGGCACACCATCATTGTAGGCAGGAATCTGGAAGGAGATCTCACTTGGCTCCGAAAACTTGATGGTCAATTTTAGGTCCACCACATTGTCCAGGAACCCAATGGATGTTCCGCTCATGGTTTGCAGAAGCAGGCCGGGCAACCTCAGGGCGTCCCATACTGTCAAATTTTATCTTTGTATAGTCGAGATACATAGCGCCTCCTTACCCTGCCACATTCCGCAGGAAGCGGCCTTGCATGGTCAGTGCGCCATTTCCAGTCACTTCAATTCATTATCTCCGCGAACCAACCGGAAAAAATTCATGTTGAAGTATTCGTACAGATTGTAGCTGCCGGTGTCATCCTGAATGATTCCGTGGTTGTTGTCCACCGTGATAGTCAGTCCGCCAGCAGGTAAACCACTCAACTTGAATTCCCGGGCATTGTCGCTGTGATTTACGATCCCAACTTCCGTGGTCCCTGGATTCACCTCAAAGACCAAAGTCGGTTTCACGTATTCCCGGACGGAACTCTCATTCCGAAACAGAATCGGTACCGTCCCACTTATTGCAAACGTCTGCTCCCATGGCTGGCTGTAGGCATAGGGGCAGTCACCGAATCGTCGCCTCAAAGGCATGGGGCAGCCACCCATGGTAAATGGGCTTGAGCTCTGTAATCAGGCACCGGAACTGGACGTTGTCCATGTCCGGCTGGTCAATGGCCAACCACTGGTACTCCTGATGCCCCGTCAGCCAGAGAGAAATCTCCTCCAATTCATACCGGTCCAGCATCCTCTCTGACCCGAAAATCAAAGTAAACTCCAACGGTTCCGTATGATAATTTACGCCATAGTGGACGGGCTGGATCCGGTTGGTTGTACGGGTTTCTATGATTTCAGCAACGTTTCCAAAGGAAACATCCTCCTGCCCTTGACCGTCAATGTCGCACACGACCATGCCATACATTAAGGAGGACTCCCCGCAAATGTAAATTCATAGGTGTTGAACACCCACGTCCACCTCCTTCATCAGAAAGGGCCGCGACAATGTCGCGGCCCCGTCGTTACTTCCTTATATTCAATCTGTCCAGAACTTCATTGACAAATCTGCGATTCACATCAATGTGCTGCTGGACGGTATCCCCGTCGCTGCCGTAGATATACACGTCACCAAATTGGATGGCTCCCACATTGTTGGTCACGTTTACCCAGCGCCTCGGTTTGAATGCTGCTCATGTTGTCGCGCATACGGTCCACAACGCCACTGAGATCTGCGATCCCGATGGAGGCCCGTAGCTTTTCCGAAATATCAGAAGCAAAGTCGATCAGGCGGTATAGCCCTTTCTCCTTCTGCTTGTCCAGCACTGCCCGCCCTTCTCCGAGCAATGCCAGTACCTCGTTCTGTTTTACCGTAGGCTGGTCACCCACAATACCGCTCGTTCTCAGCCTCCGATTTGTTCTCTGCATCCCATTGACCGGATAGCACCTTCATCTGGGAGACAATAGCCCGCACCATATCCAAGTTGGTGTAGGAATTGTCGTCCACTGGCTTGCCAACGGTGATATTACTGGAATGATCGCTTCCCATGTTCTCAATGTCAGCGTCGATCTGGTTCAGAGCGTTTACGTAACTGCCGTATTTTTGGGCGGCAGCTAAGCAGTTTTCCCAAGCCGTGCTGATCTCTTGATTAAGCGATGTACCGTATTCGTAGTTCCACGTACTATTGAACAAACAACTGCAAATAACATAATGAAAAAGCCGTTTTACAAAAGAAATGGCTTTTTATGTGTGTTTTTATAAGACCTGCATACGCAAGTATTGTTGTCACCATGGTCGTTATCATACCAAAGGATGACATAAGTAGACTCTACAAGATATCCATATAATCTCAAATTTCCGCCCAAGCGCAAAGACAGCAATTCTTCTTCAAATACCCCAATCTCCATTAAGCGGTCAATCGCACACTTGTTAAAATCGCTCACAGTAATATGGTGATGAAACTTTTTTGCCATCCAGCAAAATACTTCCCCATGTCATTTTCTCAAACTCACAAAGCTTTGGGAGAATATAATCCCAAAAATTCGCCCGAAAGTCTATCTTTTTGAAAATGCCCATCTACCTTCCTTATCATAGGCAGAAAAACTCCATGAAGGATTCTTTCCATAAATAGAATTTGGGTTTTCACGGGCTCTTACTTCTTTTCTATTTGAAGAGAATTTGGATATCGGTTCCTTTTTTCTTATTATAGTGCCCCATAATATTCCGCCATACTTGCCTTTGTGATCACATTATTACACCGCTCCCCAGGAGCATATCCAGCTCTTGCCGCTTTCCATGGCTCCTCCATATGTGTTAAGGTGCTAAGCCACTGTGCATCCTTGTCCTTATAATGATCCAAGACATGACGGATAGAATCTTTTCTGATTTTCGGTGAGTACGCCTGTCGTCATTTTTTTCTGAATATCGATTGCGGAAATCTTAAACATTCCGCTATGAAAATCGTATAATTCACGGCATACCGGGCCGTTTGCCCACGCCTCAAACTCTTCAGGAAAGAGTTCTTCATCATCCCATACTAAAGACCATGCCTGAGAATAATAACAAAGCTTTTTGGAGTTTCATTGTTGACATAGGACCAGCATATTCCAATATATATTTCGCTATGTCGAACACGTTTGCCATTCTCTACACCTCCTCTTTTTTGTTATTATATCCATCACCATAAACCTGTCAATCAGTTTATCCTTTTCTTTTGCAGTTAATTGTTCCATGTTTGCCAACACCCGCTACAGTGCCAGCGCCGCTTTCTGCAACCTCATGCTTTCACATGAGACCAGACTATTTCACCACCTTCGGCCGAACCGGTCAGGGCTACACGTTTCCACCGCCAATCGCTTGCGGTGTACTTCTCTCTCGGAATAGTCGTTGGGGGCGGACCCACACGGTCCTTCCCTGCATGAATAGCCATTGCTACGGTTACTTAGATTTGACCATATAACCATCCTTGCGTTGTTTCTACTTTCGTCCCATCATGTCCTGCTTTCGCGGACATTGTGGTGCAAGGCTTTAGGCGTTACCTGCATATAAGTGTAGTTTGCTAGGCACATTTCTGTACCAAGGGAGTGGTTTGTTCCTCCAAAAGCTCTTGATAGAGCGTATCCCAATGGCTCTCGATGTAATCAATCTATTTGTTAAATACCTGCTCGCTACGCAGATACTGCATTCGCTCTCACGGTTTCCCGCAAGTACAGACTATATCTTCACCCGGTAAAACCGGGGCATACCGCTTCCACCATCCATCGCTTATGGTGTACCTCCCTTCCGGGATAGTCGTTGAACCCTCCCCTATTCAGGGCTTGGCTGCTGATCACCCAATCCACTTGATTTTTAACCCTCGCACCTCAGCTTATTTCATCTGTACGCTGTGGTTCAAGTGGCTCTAAGGGCCTCCAGCAATTCGATATGTTTACCTCCTGCATTACTGCGTTCATGACCTAATGATTAAGCCATCTGATACAATTTTTCCTGGCTGCTGATCGTCTGCTCTAGCTTTCTCGATCTCCTGGTCCTTCTGCTCCTCATAGGCTTCCTGCATCTTGTCCAGGGATTCCTCTTGGCGGTCATAGGCATAGTCAGCTTGTGTATCCGCCAATTCCTTCTGAAGCTCCGCCATCTGCTCTTCCAGCTCTATCCTCTGCGCCTGTGCGTCCCGGCTGTCATCCAGGGACAGCGCATTGATTCTCGCCTGAAGCTCAGCAATCTCCTTCACCTTGTCGGCGACCTCGTCCTGGTAGTCGGTCTCCTCCTTGGTGGCTTCCATGGATTCCTTCTTTAGCTCGATGAGTTCAGCGTAGGAATCCTTCATCTCTTCCAGAGCATCAATCTGCCGCTGAACCCGATCCTCCAGCATGTCCATAACATACTGAAGAATGTCGTCCAGGCCATCCTTCATGTCCTGAAGATTCTCTTCCGCCTCACCAGTAACCTTTCCAATCCCGCTGATAGCGTTCTGCGCCAATGCCCGAATAGCATTGATGTTGTGCAGCGCCGCCTCGTACTGCGGGCCAGTGAGATCCAGCAATGCCAGATTGGCATATACCAGTCCCCAGGTAGCGTTGGTGGTCTCTGTTGTGGCATAGAGTAGATTGTTCAGGTCCTCAATGGACTCCGCCTGCAGAGCCAGCCGCAACCGTTCAATGTAGTTCATAGCGCTCTCCAAGGCAAGCTGTTCTGTCTTAGCCGCAATTACACGGTTAATGCTCTCTTCATTGATCTGAAGCAGACCATTTCTCATCCTCTAGGTATTGCATATACTGAGGACCCAGCTTTACTATCTCCTGGAAGGCATCCACAGAAATGAACCCGCCGTTTTTAGCGTACTCGTCCGCAGCATCCTTAAAGGTGTCCATCACATCCTGGATATTGTCTACAGCCTCACTGGCCGTGTCCACCATCTCAATCAGGTGGTCAACCACTTGCTGCTTGACTTCCTTGATGTTCTCCTCGTAGTCCCACCACAGATCACTCAGTTCGCTGACCTCGTCACTGGTATCCGGAATACCCCTGAGAACGATAATACTCTGCCTGCTCATGGATGATCTGCTGCATCTTCTCGTAGTAGCCGACAATGTCATCCACGTAGATCTGGACATTCTTAAAGTCACGGTCCGCAAAGGCATTGTCCAGCCAATTCTCCGTCAGAGTAATAGCGTTTTCCTGCTCCTGGGTTGCCTTCTCGTAGGTGTCTACGATGACCTCTTGGATACTCTCCTGATATTCCCACCACTGCTTCTGCAGGTCCTGGATGTAATCGGAGTTTTCATCCAACCCTGAGCACGATACTTTTCTGCGTAAGCGTGGACCTGGTCTTGCATTTCCCGATAGATGGACACGATCTCATCTGGATCCCCATGATTCTTTTCCAACAGGAAAATCTCATGCTCCAGATTTCCGATGATGTCATCAATTTCCTCTTTGATCTTGTCCAGAGTATCTTTCAGCTGTTCTTCCAGATCTGTAGCGTCGGCCTCCACCTTAACAGTATGGGTAGAGCTAGATCCTTTATTAGAATTAGAGCTATGACTGGAACCGCCACCAGACGCGCCAGACCCGCCAAAAGTGAAGTCCCCATCAACAAATGTAAAATGCGACTTTCCTTCTGCGTGCATAGTGCCGTTTGCATAGGCCGCCCCAGAACCCTCCATACTCCCAGAGCCATATACTTTCCCTCTGGTGTTGATCCGCCTGTTCTTCAGAATCTGCTCTGTCTGGATATGATTGAAAATAATAGCTCCGCGAGGCAGGTCAATCAATTCAGCCCTGTATTCTCCGACGGTACGTTTGTACACTCCGGTACGTGGGTCCACGTACATTTCGGGCCCAAGCTCTCCGACTAGGGCATTTCTCTCTGGGTGCTTAATGCCTAGTGTACCTCTTGCGTAAGCTGTTCCTCGATAAAAACCAAGCCCACTGAACCCCGATGTTCCATCATCAGTACCATCGAGGACACTCCCTGTACCTTCTCTTTTGACTGTAATCGTAATTGTCTTTGAGCTCGGGATTCTTCTTATTTCAGAAGCAACGTTTTTAAGTTGTGCCGTCACCATTCCATAATTGAAATTTACGGAAAATGTCTTTCCCTCAATTTCAAAATCCTGCACTGCTTGCAGATTGGTTTCCGCCTGTGTCTTGTCAGCGTTGATGTAAACCCCAATCTGCGCCTGGTCTCCTTCTAAACTTTGAATTTTAGAAACAATTTCATCAACCTGTGCCTGGCTATTCGGATCCGTCGCAACATAAGTAGTAATTTCTGCCTCATAAGTTTGGCCAGTGAGCTGTTGCAACTCGCCTTTTAGTCTGCTTAATTCTCCATCAATATATTCAGACGCAAGGGTAAGGGCAACCTCCGTTGGTTGTGTGAGCTGGGCCTTTTTCTGTCTTCAGCCTCCGCAGTTCGGCCTCTGCTTCGGCAATCCGATTTGTTGTGAAAGTAATTTCTGGATCGTCTTCTTCCATACCCTTAAGGTCTTCTTTTTTAACTGGGCAATGGTGTCTTCCGTTCTCTCGATATCAGAATCCACTTCAATATAGGTATGGAAATCCTGCGCGGCCTCCTGACGGAGCGTGTCAAGTTGCGCCTCTGCCTCTTGAATGTCCAGGGTTACCTGCGCGCCTTCTGTGCCCTCAAGCTTCCCGCTAAGAGCAAGCTTGTACTCCTCATCATACAGTTCGGCAAGTTTGTTTTGAAGTTCATAGACCTCTCCGTCAAACCCATCAATAAATTTAGAGAACATATTGTCGCCATCAGCATTGTATTTATTGATGGCAGTAATCATACCGAACGCAACCCTTCTGTTACGCCCATAGCTTCCGCCAATTCATAGACCGATTCGATTTTGCGGACTTCAGGTCAAAGTCTTCTAAGGTGCCAGTAAATACCGTACTTCCCTTCATAGCCATTGTGGAGAACTTACGGTGGCGGAACAGCCTCCGAAGTTTTCCTTCCTCCGCAGCCGTCCTCCTGTGCTATGCGCCCAATGATCCGATGGTTGAGCAGCATGATGATATTCTGGATTTTTACAATCCAGAAAACGAACCAGCGGATTCTCTCCCTCGGAACCGCAAATTATGATGACTGGTACCCCTACTTTGACCTGAGTATCACCCTGAGCATCTTCCCTGCAACCAATGCGAGGTTTTGAGGCCGAGCTCCGTTCCATTCTATCGAAGGAGGGTTTCCCTATGTTGAAGTTCTTATGGGTGCGCGGAGAGCACCTTGAGGTATTTCTCAACGGCACTCTTCTTCCGCCGACACCATGCGGGAGGCTTCGAGGAGAGCTGCGAGAAATGGGGGTGGTTCTATGAATATCCCTAAGCCCTTGGTTTTTCTTCGCCGCCATGCCCCTACGCGCCATCACTGCTTCTTCGGGCAGTATTCTTTTGGGAGAGGCGGTCCTGTTTATGGGCACACAAACGCTCCGGCCCAACCTAACGAGATCGAGGAGGAATTTTAAAATGCAGCAATACGTAACTGGAACGAAGCATAC
>VOFG01004156.1_pt1 | contig 18597 bp, 25 predicted proteins | sample 5384171 | NCBI WGS metagenome assembly VOFG01 (sample SAMN12384726, study PRJNA508395) | human gut metagenome | isolation source: healthy gut F | host: Homo sapiens
GCGAATTGCGTAAAGGTATGTTTATTTATCCTGGTTTTAAATCGGCCTATTGGAGCATAAGTGATGAATCAGTAAGAAATGATAGTCCTATGATTTTAGCTTATGTTACATTTGATAGTGATTCTAATCGACATTATATTGTTGGATTAAGTAAATTTCACCAACCAAATGTAAAGGAACTAGAAACAGAAATGGCTAATGTCGTGATTCCCTCTATCCAGCCGTTAGATGAATTAGCTTGTATTAGTAATCTTGTTAAATGGGATAATATTACGTATCGTTTTGCCTAAAGGGATGATGTTGAAAGCGGGAAGAAAAGGTTGATTCTGAGTATAGTAGGCGAGTATATTATGGTCAAGGGTTAGAGTTAGTTATTGATAGAGGTCCTATTGTACATGATGATAGTGCAATGAGTGGATACTTTAATCGTATTTTTTTTTGCGGATTACCTCTATGGTTCTTCATCACCTTTATTACGAGATATACCAATTCAATCGGCCATAGTAGCGCTTATTTGTCTCAAAAAGACAAATAGCCCTCCGTTGCCTAGTGTAACTAGATAACTGAAAGGCCATTTCTTCATGTTTTTATGTAATTCTAGAGATGAGCCTGACGGTACGACTCGTCTGACTATCTTCTTATATTATAATAAGGTTATTATATATCGTCAAATTATGATGAACACGTGTATGGCATACAGTTTGATGATGTCGTTGTAAAATAAGAAAAACTCCTATTGGCTTTCACCGATAGGAGTTTTTGGTTTTATAATTGTAATTTTATAGTACTTTTAGGCCTATTATTAAGTCACAGATTATAACAAACTGATTATATTTCTTTTACATCATCAGGTATAGCCGGTGGAGCCGGTGGTTTACCCATGGATCTTTCAATAAATACCACAGCCACAAAGACGATGAGGCTGACGATGGAACCAAAAATAATGGACATAATGCCATATGGATTACCTACGAATTCCCAGTACACGCCTGCGATAGAGCCGAGCACGATGGACCAAATGCCGGCGCCAGCTGTTGCATTTTTCCAAGTGAGGCCTAAGGAATGCGGCGAATGGGCCAGCGGATCTCATGGTGAAAGCAAATACGAGCATCGGAATGATGGCTTTGCTTACGAGGGAGATGATGATGGCGATGATGCCGAGGAATAGCACGCATAGACGGCTATAATTTGTGAGCTGAGCATCGGTGAGGCTTTTACCAAAATGATGTTCCACAATATCCTTGGTAAATACAGTTGCGGCGCCTAAGAGGTCGCCTGCGCCTGATGAAAGCGTAGCCGACACGACCGCAGCCATAACGAAGCCTGCCATTACAGGCGGCATGAGATTAAGTGCTACCGTTGCCACCGCATTGTTCGCTTCGATGTTCGGAAATTCAGCCAATGCTACGAGGCCCAAAACCGCAGGAACAAAGGCGAATAGAGCCATAATAATCCCACAAATGATAGAACCGAGAACGGCCGTTCTTTCATTTTTCGCTGCGAAGTACCGTTGTACGGATTCTTGGCCGGTGGAGAAGGTCATGAAGTACATAATGATGAGGCCAATGATGGTTTTCCAACCAACCTTCGTAAATCCTAATTGTTCAGGTGGTAATTTAGACACTACTGTTTCCCAGCCGCCCACATTGTGTAATACAAATGGCACAGCGAGGGTAAAGCCTCCAACGAGAACGAAGAAGTGGATAACGTCTGTCATTGTTACGCTCCACATGCCGCCGGACATGGTGTAAATTACGAGTACCGCGCCGCAGATGAGGATGGCTAGCTCTGTTGAAAGTCCGGTGAGAACGCTAATAATGGTTGCAGTTGCTGTAATCTGTACGCCTGCAAGTGTAATTGTTGCCAGCATGGACAGAATGGAAGTAATGAGATGGCTAGACGCGCCGAAACGACGACCGATGATCTCCGGTACTGTTGTTGCCATGGCACGCCGTAAGAGTGGTGCGATGAAAGCAACGAGAATAACACCAATCCCTGCAGATACTACGTACCAACCTGCAGATAAACCCCAAGAACCATACGCTTTCGCTGCTACACCTACGGTGCTCCCACCACCGATTTCTGTAGCTGCTAATGTGCCTGCCGTCATAAGAACCCCAATACGACGACCTGCGAGTAGATAGTCAGTACTATCTTTTACACGAATATGACAATATACGCCGACTAATAAATTCAGTAATAAATAGGCGCAAACAATAACCCAAATAATAGTCAGAGAATCCATATGACACCTCCAAAAATTTACACTATCTAGAGATTCATACTAAATCACCCTTACTACTTGCGGTGCATATATCAAGTATATTTAATTATCCAGGCTATTCCCACAGTTTCCGCATCAGCAATCGTATTAGAATGATGGTATTATGTATAATTGTGGAGGTTCTGATGCGTTATTATTGAATGGTTCGCTGAGTATCAACAGCATTTTGATGATATTGTGGTACAGTGATCTATGGGACGATGAAACGCTTATTTATATGGCTTTTATACTTGGAGCACTGGTTATTAGCCTGCTTATCGAAAATTACCTATGAAAGGATAGCTAAGCCGTATCACAGGATGGAGTGTACTAAATAAGTTGAAACGCATCGGAACACGATCGACCTATGCGATCTGGCCGGGATGGCAAATACTTGACCTCAGTTCCATTAAAGCTGTGGATGCACCCGATGGTCATCGACCTTGGAGGCTGACTATTTACGTCTTAATGCCTGCATCTTATATATTCAACTGCAATATGATTATTGACTTGGAGGATCCTTACGTCATTTGATTACTATTCATAACAAGGATTACAACAAGGAGCTAATACGCCGTATATCTCTATTTGGCGTGCAAAACAGGAAAATTCCGGTATTATAGGGACCCTAATTTAACGGTGGCATTTTAATAATGAAGGAAACACGCCGTCAACGACTTCAAAAAGAAAATTTAAAAGCGATGATATTACCACCTCAATTTAAATGGAACGGTATACAATTGCCTAATTTGATCTATAAAAGGATATGGGTGGCCTATGATGATGAGCCGTGATATAGGTTATGAACAATACGAGAATGGTTCAAGCAGTGGATAGACTTAGATTGGATAATAAAACTTGTTTTTGGACTCTTGTTAAAACTTATACTTTTGCTTATTTGGGGCTCTCTAATTTGGGGCTTTAGTAATCTGCTGTATGATCGATATGTATTAGAAGCATATCCATTGAGGGATTATCTTCCAGTATTGATATTTACCTTTGGGAATATTTGTATTTTGCCTGGGGATTATTTTATGGTATGAAAAGATTTATCCCGCATTTGATAAACCTAATATATATTATAGAGTGAAAAGCCTGGTACATTGTAGTGCGTTGAAAGAGCGATCTTTAGTGGGAGCATCTATCTTTTTATAGTATAGATTTTGTTATGAAAAGCTGGGGCTATTAATGATGGTAAAACTCTTATTGTTTTTTAGCTATTATTGTTTTTGTGTAGTTTACTTGGCTTGGTTCTGATCATTTTTGGACTGATTCTTCATTAGCTCTTAAAAGCTCCTAAACACTCATATTGGATTTCTGATATATTTTAACTTATTTACATTGTCAATGCAAAAGCCAAGCTATTCATATTTAAAAAATAGTTTTGGCTTTTTATTAGTGGAGCAACTTGTGGCGCTTATTTGTCTTAGAAATAGCAAAATAGCCCTTCGTTTTTTCGGAAATTAGATAACTGAAAAGGCCATTTCTACATGTTCATATGTTATTCGAGATGAGCTTGACGGCACTACTCGTCTGACTATCTATCTATATTATAGTAAGGTTATTTTATATCGTCAAATTGAGATGAACCTTTATAAATATCAATTAGGTAAATCCTATATACTAAATTATAAAATTATTAATCATAGGCACAGCCTTATAATATAGTATACTTATGTTAACAAGGTTGTGCTTATTTATTTTATAAAAATTGAGAGAGGGTACTATGATACGTAAAAGTTTGATTATGATGGCACTAGTGACTACTTTCACCATGAACGTAAACGCTGTGCAAATCAAAGTGCCAGAGGGCAACCACCTATGCCTGGGGCGGATGCGAGTATTCCTACTAATGCGTATGAAAATTATTCCCATATTAATGAAAAAGGCGGATACAAGAAGCAGAGGATTAGTGCCAAAGTACAGAAAACCGTAGAGAAACCTAGCATTGCGATAGAAAGGTTTTCAAAGAGAAATCTGGATTGGCTAAAGCGGTTAAGCTGGGGAGTACTCACAATCTACTGTCATCTTACTTCATGATGAAAAGAATAATATCCGTTTAGCTGTTCCAAATATTAGCTTGCGTGGAGACACGGTTGAATCTAAATCAAGTGATGGTCCTTTATTTGTGGTTCGTGGTTTTACAAGTATTTTGATGGTGGGGCCACCACATGGTAAAGAATTTAGTAAACGTATGCATAATGAAGGTATCTATACATATCCAGGCTTAGAAAATGCATCTTGAAAATCCTTAAAGCCGAAGACACATGTAATGTATACAGAGTTTACGCCTAAGAACACGAACACTACCTATGGTATTACATATCTTGGAGGTGGTGATGTGATGGAACCATACCAAGATAAAATAGCTGAAGTGGTAATGAGTAATTATATTATTCCATCTATTGAATCTCTATCTAGGCTGGATAATTATAGCCATGTTAAACATTGGGACAATTTCAGTTATCGTATTACTAAAAGGCTAAAGCTAGTGAGCGAGGCTTTGGAAGATAACAAATATGAGGTTCGTACTTATGAAGATGCAGGCATTAAGATCCGTGTGTTACGCTTTCAAATAGACCCTAATGTTGTTGATAAAAGTTTGGAAAAAAAACAAGTTCCATATTTTTGCATTTTTGAATAAATATGGTGACTTGAGGCTCCTACACAGTATGCAACAGTTTGGAATAATGGTCTTCCAGGCTTCCTAGTTGATCGCTATAAATCTAATGGGGAATCCTATTTACGCCATTTTACAAAGGATTCTGAATATTATTTATAGTTATCGTATTGATTATGATGAAAGTAAATCTTCGTATAAGCATAAACAATTGGTGCTGATATGGTTGAGTATGTAGATTTTGATAATGTTGAAAGTTTACGAAAGGTCCTCAATGGAGTAGAAGTGATAGCCATAAAAAAGAAACTAGATGCGGATCCAATATTTAATCCTTGGTATATGGAATGGATTAAAAAATATTGAATCAATAAGATTATGTATAAAATAAGTGGTTTGAGTTGTTATAAAAAAGTTTAGGAGAGAGATTATGAAAACAAAATATTTGATTATGGGGCTTGTTATAGGCCTGCAATTGGTAAGTGGTTATAGTTATGAATCGGATGCAAGTTGGCTGAGTAAAACTTGGGACCGCCTTGAAACAAAATGCAGCGAAGCAGTCTTATGATTGCCAAAAGCTGAGCAATATACTCATTATGGGTGGGCAAATTGTAGGGTACTAACTTGCCAGAAGAGGATATGATGGTCCTTGGTGTTTCATTAGGTAATACTTTGATAGTGTAAAAGCTAGCTTAGGGACAACCAACTAAAGAAACAAGTAGAGGACTTACCTATGGTGGTGTTACATTTGGGAACTTTAAAATGGATGGTGTGGGTCCTATTGTTACCTATATGATGATCGAGAATCGCGATGCTACAACACATAGAGGCATTGCCGTAGGCGACTCCATGCGAAAAGTCCTTAATGTATATGGCAGACCCGATTTAGTGGATACTAACAATCGATGGTTTTATGGGAAATACCGCTATCGAACTGATATGATGCATGGAATACCATTTGAACAAAAAGGCGATAAAGTCAGTAAGATTTTTAATTTATAAATGATTATATTCTTACCCATATCCTATGAAAAAAAGCCGAGCTTTTAATCATTAGAATTAGCTCGGCTTTTTATTGGTTTATTCATATATTTATATAATATGGTCTTTATTGTATCGTATATTAGTTTGCTCTATAATAGACTTTAGGATAGTTAGACGAGGTTGGGCCTCTCTTCGTTTTTTGAAGGGAGGGGTGCTTTATGAGTGGGTATAAAATCATTATGGTTATCCTTGGGATTTTATCAGTCATGATATCCTTTGGAGCACTTGTGGCGCTTATTTGTTTAGAAATAGCAAAATAGCCTTCGTTTCTTCGGAAATTAGATAAAACGAAAAGGCCATTTCTACATGTTTATATGTTACTAGAGATGAGCCTGACGCAACTCTGTCTGACTATCTACCTATATTATAGGGGGAAAGATTTATATCGTCAAATTGAGAGATAAACTGAGGTTTTATGAAACCATTTGAAACAAAGGATTATAAAGCTTTTACCATGTTTGAGAATCGTTGGGCTCTTGTTACAGCTGGTACGCCTGAGGATTTTAATACTTGTACCGTTAGTTGGGGGAGTATGGGCAACGTATGGGGCCCTAATGGTGGTGACATGTCCACGGTGACGGTGTATATCCATCCGGCTCGTTATACTCAAGAGTTTATGGCTAAATACGATACGTTTACAGTTAGTTTCTTCCCTGAAAGCTATCACGGCGCTTGGTTATTTAGGTTCTCATTCTGGCCGCGATGAAGATAAGGTGGCTAACTCTGGTTTAACACCGGTTGCAGCAGGCGATGGGGGTAACTTTCAAAGAAGCAGATTTAACATTTTGTATGTAAAAAGCTATATGAACACCAATTCGATGAAGCCCATTTGGCAGAAAAGATAAAAGAATTCTATGCGCATCTAATCCTGATGCCTACACACAAGCTGGGCATGATCGCTGGGAACCACATTATATGTACATTGGTGAAGTAGTTGATGCCATAAAGGACTAGTCTGTCCACATAACAAATGAAGACATACATACAATTCTTCGGGATACCGTGAATGCTGTATCTTAACTAAGTATATTTTAGTTTTCTAGTACTAAAAAAAGTCGAGCTTCTATCGTTTAGTTGCTCGACTTTTGTTAGTTAATTCATACATTTTTATAAATATAATGCTTATGAAAGCTATTTTATAATGGTGTGGAATAAATCGTCTATGCTTCTGGAAATAGGACATGTTCTTGCATTTTAAAACTAGGATTATTCGTAGAATCAAAGAATTCAATCATATTCCGTAATTTTTTGAACTTCATCAGCACTTAAAAAGTTGGATAGAAGATGTGTATAGATTAAAACCATATATGCCATCATAGGAGTTAAAGTTTAGAATGTGATCATCCTTATTAGGTTCATAGCTGTGTATGGATAGACCAGGGAATATTATTGTTCCATACAACTGAGTAATTGATATAGTCTGATGCTGATGGATGGTAACGGTAAATATCCCAGAACGTATTTAAATCAGTTTTAAAATTGTAATGACCGTTTTATAACAAGTTCATGCGCATATGGGTTTTTAGGAATATTGTCAGTAGAAATAAAAAAGGTTATGGATCCTTTTTTGTAATATCTAATATCTTGGTGGTCGGTGCCCTTACTTTCACCTTCGTATATGGCGTCTTTTGGTACACGGTATTGTACACCGTTTAAGTTTTCTATGCGTGAATATTGATTTAATTCATTTAGGTTTTGTACAGAGGGAAGCACATAATTTGCCAATAATTTATCTGTAGGAACCTTGTTCAGAACAGGGTTATTATCATAATAGACAAACCCTGCGTGATATAAGGGATGACGCATGTTATAGCCCTTAAATTTAAAATTGATCGTGTCGATGGTGAGCGTTGTTTTTTACCGTTTTTCAAAGGTGTGGCATCTTCATGCTATCCCAAGTGCTGTAGGTAACAGTAGGATATGAAAATACAGTACCCTTTTATATCAGAAATCTGTTTTGAGGACTTTCGTTTTGCATTGTCTTGCAAGAAATTACGGACGTCTTTGTCTGTTAGCTTTTCATAAGCTATTTTGGTGTTACGCCAGTCGTAGTCTTTAAAATCTGCGTAGTCAATTTCTAAATTGAGACTTCCATTATTGGTTAAAACTCGATAGTCCTCAATGGTTCGACTTGGATTTTTGGTAACGTCCTATATGATAATCACTTTTTATGCCTGCTACGGGGAATGAAAGGCGAATTTGGTTGTATTGATCATGAACGGAAATGACCGTATTATGGTAATGTTGACCGCGATATATAGAGGCAGCTTTTTAGCATACTCAATTTCTTTTTACTAATACCGTTAGCCTTGTCAGTTGCTTTTAATGTTTTCACATAGTTTGCTACATCCTTTTCAATATCAGGGTCCGTGGTTTTGTAATTTATGTAGGCATCCTTTGGGAAATCTTAGAATCTGCACCAGGAATATTAACATCGATGGCTCCTATTGGTGATAATATAGTGCTCATGATGAAAGTACACGCTAATAGTGGTAGTTTAGTCATGGTGGTATCTCCCTGCTTACATTTCTGTATTTATTGGTATTGTAGTAATCCGTAGGTTATGTTATTAAGTATAATTATATAACTAAATGACTATATTTTTAAGTGACATGGAAACGTGGTTTACATGCTACTACTTCCCTGTAGGACATTCTTTGATGCAAGATAGTCGTCCTTACATGATGCCGTGACTGCCCGTGGCATTGCTGTTGGCGATTCCTTGAAAAAAAGTGATGGACATCTATGGCCGGATTTTATAGACTTTAATAATCGATGGTTCTATGGATATTACGCTATAACAGTGACAATATTGTAGGTATATTTTTCGAGCACAATTAAGGTGACGAAAATTATTATTAGTGACAACTAAACTGTTTTATTAGTGAAAGTCTTAATACATATATATGCAACCCTTTATCTATTAAAAAGGATAAAGGGCTTTTTAGAATGATAAAATAAAGAGGAATGGCTTATATAGTGACTTCTTTTTGTTAATCAGTACTATAAATAGTGTAAATTGATAAAATTTTTATAAAATATAATCCCCACAAAAACTGCAAAATCTGGATATAATATTAGTATGAAAATCGACGTATGTAAGGACTAAAAATGGTGTGTATGAAGTAATTTTCTAGCCTAGAAAATCACTATATCCTTGGTATTCAGTCGATATAATCGGAATGTTGTATATATGAAATGACTACGCAAATGCGTAGTTTTTATTATTTTTTGTTTGGTGTAGGTAGTCCCATGAGTGTAGTGAAGCCCTTATTATGGCTATTAGAACCGTATATCGTATACAAGGCCTATTTGTGGGGCGCCCGTTTCATGGCACAACCCTTCACGTGGGAAGGCGACTTAGATTGGTTTGCTTTTATGTTAACCCTATTGCTCGTCATTGATGTGGTGGCGTTGCCCTTGGTGATCTTCTATTGCCCTGGTTTGAATCCTGGGGTACGTGTTCCAGACTGGATTCGCCGTTTAGGAACGCCTATTTACACCGTCCATAATTGGCTTGATAGTAAGGTAGGGGGCGACACATCTACGCCGATTGTATGGCTTCGTAAAGCCTTGCATTCCTTACTTTTATTCATTTATTATTTGGTGCCATTTTATGTGGGTGGTCATCTCGTAATGGGCCTCGTAGTAGCGCTCATGTATGACGTCCTCGTATGGGCTCATGGAGGTGTGTGATGACGATTTGTGAATGGCCGACGACGCCTTTATATCAGGATTACCACGATTACGAGTGGGGCCGACCAATTCATGATGATCAACATCAATTTGAACATCTTTGTCTTGAAAGTCTCCAATGTGGACTCAGTTGGCTTACGATTTTGAATAAACGAAATATCATTCGAGAATGCTTTGATCATTTTGATATTGATGCGGTGGCTGTTTATGGTGAAAGTGATATTGAACGCATCATGCAGACGGAGGGGATGCTTAAGCATCGTCCTAAAATTGAAGCCATTATTAACAATGCTGCTGCCTTTAAACGTATTCAATCTGAATTTGGTTCGTTTTGTAACTATATTTGGGGATTTACCAAATCATAAAACGATTATTTATGAAAACCATCCAGAAGGTCATTTTCCTACAAAGAATGGTTTATCTACGCGGATTAGCAAAGACTTAAAGAAAGGGGCTTTAAGTTTGTAGGTCCTGTTACGATTTATTCGCCTCTACAAGCTAGTGGCCTTATCAATGATCACGGTAAAGACAGCCCTTGCTTTGAGGAGATTAATAAAACAGCAGATATCGTACGGTTACCTGTAGACGATGAAGCGTAAGGGCAATAAATATATATTAGTTAACAATAGTTTTTATGCATACTTGTGTTTACATAATTGAATTTGTTGTTATGTGGAATTGGGTGTACACTAAAGTCGATGAGGCGATAGCGACTCATCTCATGTCGGCCCGCTTTATATATAAACACATATACTCTCTCTCTCCTAAGCGGGTCTATCATTAGTTCTCTCTCAACGCTATAAACTATACAGAGCCTCTACCCTTATTGGGTAGAGGCTTTTTGCTATATATAATGCTATAAAAGGAGCAATACTGTATTAGGGAAACCTATAGCAGCATTAATCAGGCTATATGTATGGTCCTTAAAAAACTTTAATTAATCCAATTTCAACTATATATTTTATACCATATAAATTGATTTATTTCGATATAGTTGTTATACTGAAGTAAATTGATAGTGTTACTTTCACAATTAAAGAAGGGAAATATATGATTGGTTTGGGAACGGCCATTAATGTTGGCCTCATTATAGCTGGCAGCCTATGTGGCCTCGCGTTTGGTCGCTTTATGAAAGAAAATTTAAAGCAAACGCTCATGATTGTGAGCGGTATTATCGTGCTTCTCCTCGGTATGAGCGGGGCCATGCAGTATATGCTCGTCATTGTCAATGGATCTCTACAAACAACGGGCCCTCTATTGATGATTATTAGCATGGTTGTAGGTGCCGTTATTGGCGAAATTATTGACCTCAATCATTGGATTACCGTATTTGGTGACTGGGTGAAAGCTCGCACTGGCAACGCTGGTGATCCAAAGTTTACGCACGCCTTTATCACGGCATCTTTGACGTTTACCGTAGGTGCTATGGGTGTACTTGGTTCCATTCAAGATGGCCTTACTGGAAATTATCAGACATTACTTTTAAAAGGCATCCTCGACGGCATCATCGTTATGGTTATGGTATCCTCTATGGGAAAAGGGGGCGCTGTTCTCCTTTATTCCTGTAGGTATTACGCAATGGCTCATTACGGCAATGGCACATATTTGCGCCGTTGATGACACCTAGTGCCATCGATAACCTATCTTACGTCGGATCTATTCTGATTTTTTGCGTTGGTATCGACCTCATCTGGCCTGGTAAAGTACGTATTGCAAACCTTTGCCAGCCATCTTCGTGGCAATGGGACTTACATTTTTGCTATAACTAGTATTATAAATAATACATAGATTTTTATAAGAGACCTATATTCTCTGAACCTTTGATGTGTACTTTGTACATGATACGGTCGAGGTTGTAGGTCTTTTTACTTTTTAAAATCAATTTAGTTGAGGGGGAAATAATGATAGTTTTAGTTCAATTATGACGATAGGGTAAATTGATTACATTCCGAAATAGGTGGCCAATAGAGTCATCTCAAGTGTAGGAATTAGATGATGTTTTATAGAATCTCTTTATTAAAATTATTTGTAGAATAATTTTAATTTTATACATAGTTATTCTTCAAGTATATGTTATTGAATTATACCTGTTTAACAGGTATAATCAAAGGAGAGATTCTATGATTATCGGATTTAAGGATAAGGAAACAGAAAAAGTTTACTATCAAAGCTTTTCTAAACGCTTTTCTCCATTTATACAAAAGCTAGCTCTTCGTAAATTACTACTGTTAGATAATGCTGAATCATTACAAGATTTACGTTGGCCACCAGGTAATCGCTTGGAGTTGTTGCAAGGAGATCGATTTGGTCAGTATAGTTTGCGAATTAATGGTCAGTATAAATTGTGTTTTAAAGTGAAAGATAGTAGTAGTTTTTATGATATAGAAATTGTAGATTATCATTAATAGAGAGGAAATTAATATGGAAAAGTTTATTCCTACACCTACCATTAGTGAAATATTAAAAGAAGAGTTTATGGATCCATTAGGACTATCTGCATATCGATTAGCTAAGGATATACATGTGCCTGTTTCACGGATTCAAGAAATATTGAATGGTACACGGTCTATTTCAGCAGATACATCGTTGCGTTTAGCGAAATACTTTGGTGTTTCGGAAGGGTATTTCTTGCGTTTACAGATGGATGTTGATTTGCGTACCGCAAAACTTAGTGAGGGTATGGATGAAGTATTATCCTCTATTACACATTGTGCTTCATTAGAACCCGTAGACTGTCAATAAGAGATTGATAATTTTCGATGTATTTGGTAAAATTATCTTAAATTAGTAAGTCATTACAACATTGAATATTGATATAAGGAGAACCTATGTTATTCGTTGAATATCCTAAATGCACAACATGCAAAAAGCAAAGAAATTCTTAGATGATCACAACATTAAGTACACAGATCGTGACATCAAGTCCGAAAACCCTACAGCAGAGGAAATTGCTGCTTGGTATCCACAATCTGGCAAGGATTTGAAAGCATTCTTTAATACTTCTGGTATGATTTACCGTGAACAACAATTAAAGGATAAATTGCCGAACCTTAGTGAAGAAGAAAAAACTAGCTTTATTAGCATCTAATGGCATGCTTGTAAAACGTCCTATCTTGGTTCTTGAAGACAAAGTACTCGTTGGATTTAAAGAAGCAGAATGGATTGAGGCGTTGAAGCTCTAATTTCATTTTGTTAACCTTGGGAAAGAACCTATCTCTAAAAGCCTCCATAGCGAGCTAAGTCGTTTTTAGGGACCTGTTCTTTTCTACTTTTTAATAAAGAAATTAGAGCTTCAACTAGGACCTATTAAAATAACCCATAGCGAGCTAAGTCTTTTTAGAGATAGGTCCGTTCCGTTTTAATAAATTTATGAAATTAGAGCAACAACTGGGGACTCTCATTTATCAAAAATTTTGATTTGTATATAACTTATATATTTTGTATAATATTTACATGATAGATATACCCTATGGGTACTATAAAATTTAGAATAAGAAACAAAAGGTACTCCAGATCGGTAGTTGATTACTATTAGGTTAATATTAGTACGATATTAACATAAGATTAGTGTCATATTATTTATTTAATAAATTGGTATTTTATTTCCGGATTAAGTAAGGCCGGTATGTCATTTATAGAGAGGTCTATATGAAGTTTTTACAGTCTTTATCAGCGCAGGTGTCTGTGCGTACGCAGGGGGCTATTTTGGCACTCGGCATTGTTATTTATTATATTAGATGCGCTTACGGAGCCTATGAATCCAGCTATTGATTTGGCGTGGGTAACGGTCATCATTTGTGGCTTGCCATTGCTCATCAACAGCGTGCAAAGTATTTTGGATCATTTAGAGATTCATGCTAATTTTCTCATCGTGATAGCCATGGTGGCGCTTATTGCGATTGAGATTATCATACGGCGGCTTATGTAGGTCTCATCGTACATGGTGGCTTTTTCTTAGAGCAGCTTATTACGGGCGACGTACACTATACATTGGATGATGACATGTTGCCGACCATGCCTACACAGCTTGTAGCCTTGCGTCAGGGCATCAACAATTATTCATCCGTCATCGTTGTGGCCGTTATGTTACTTTCTATGGGTTCCTATGCATTGACGCAGAACTTTATGCATACCATTACATTGCTAGTTATCCTTTGCCCATGCTCTTTGGAACTCGTTCTTGTGGCACTCATGATGGGTTCTCTCGTAGATGAAAACTCTCCAACGGCGGGACTTTCAAAAAAGAGGCGAAACAATGCCATTTGGGCCTACTTATCGTGTCCATTTTGTTCCACGTTGCCATCATCGGTGCTGGTGTGTTAGGATCTATCAATCCTGTAACAGCTGTTTGCATTGCACGGCTTGGCGCGACTTGGTCTCGTGTATAATTTGAAAGTATTAAACGGCTCCTTGTGCATCGCATAATAATTAAACTCCCCTAGTAATCATAAGTATTACTAGGGGAGTTTTGTATATACAACAGTGAGTTGCACAGTATGTATGTATTTATACAGTACGTATTCTATTGTTGTCCTTGTCTCCAAGGGTGAGGAGTAGGAATACGATGGATAGGATACATGCACCAACGAGGGCAATGAAACCACCATCCCAACCGTAGAGGTCAACCATGAGACCCATGAAAGCACCAGCACCAGCAGAACCGATGAGGTAACCAAGAAGGCCTGTAAGTCCAGTAGCACCACCTGTTGCTACGCGTGGTACCATGTCCGCCGCTTGAAGGCCAATCATCATAACAGGGCCGTAGATGAGGAAACCAATAGCGATGAGTGCTAAGTTATCGATGAGGACATTGCCTGCAGGATTAAACCAGTATACAAGGATCGCTAAGATAACGAATAACATGAAGCAAATCGTAGCTGGAGCACGGCGGCCGCGGAATACGCGGTCACTTAAGTAACCACTTACAAGCATGCCTGGAATACCAGCCCATTCGTATAAGAAGTAAGCCCAACGGGAACCTTCTTTTGTGAAGCCTTTCACAGCGGTTAAATAGGTCGGTGCCCAGCTAACTACGCCGTAACGGATGAAGTATACAAAGATATTTGCAATCGCAAGATACCATAAGTATTTATTATGCAAAATATATTTGTAGAAGATTTCTTTGAAAGTACTTTTTCTTCATTTTCTGTATGTATATGAACTACTTCGTGTTTGTATTCTTCGATAGGAGGTAAGCCACAGGATTGAGGTGTATCTTTCAATAATACAAAGGTAATAATCGCTAACACGATAGAGAGATAAGGGCAGGGAAGAAGAAGATACTATGCCATGTACCGAATAGGTAGATGCCAAGCGTAGCAAGAGGAGCGATAATGCCGCCACCTAGGTTGTGGGAAACGTTCCACCAAGACCACCAAGCACCGCGTTCGGAACGGAGAACCAAGTTACCATGTTTTTTGCATATGGAGGGTAGCCCATACCTTGGAACCAACCGTTTAATAAGGCAAGCACGCACATGATAGGAATACTGCTCATAACACCTGGTAAGGTGCCGAATAATAACATAACTAAAGCACTAAGCAATAGACCTACTGTGGAGAAGTATTTTGGGTTAGAGCGGTCAGACGCATTACCCATAACAAATTTACTTACACCGTAAGCTACGGATAAGATGGTCATAACTATACCGAGATCCGCTTTAGTGTAGCCGTACTCAGCAATCATGTACGGAACAGCCAAAGCTAAAGTTTTGGCGGATCAAATAGAATGTAGCATAACCAATAAATGTACCTGCAAAGACTTCGCGACGAAGACGTTTGTAGGTGGAATCGATTTGCGCCTCTGGTAAACGTTCAATATGAGGAGCAGGAGAGAAAAATCGACATCGTTCACATCCTTTCTACAACATGTCATTTGTAATAATACCATGTAGGGTATGTAGTCGACTATACTTAATTTTTTTATTATAATAAATAGTTATTAGAAAATTGCATTATGGATAGTATTGAATGAAATAGTATTGAATGGTTGAAAATTATCAGAATATCTTCTATGTAAAAAATTATTAGATTTGCAAATGAAAATATATGAATAACTTGATGTAATATGATCATGTGTGAAAATATAATAAAATTGATCCAGTATTTACCTGTGTTTTGATTATATAAATATTTGTACATCAAAAATATACCCATAGGGTATAACATAAAAAAATTATTAAATTAAACAGAACGATAAAAATGTTTTTTATAGGTGTTATATACATGGAGTAGACCACAATCAATGTGTACATATCATTATAAGCTTTCACAGGAGGATTTGGAACGGTGGAGCAAAATAGCAGAGTGGTTCGATTTGAATGTGAAAAATTAGTAGCCGGCGGTAATATTTAGTTTATTATCGTTTAGGGCGCTTGCACTGGCGCTTTTGGTTCCGCATTTTTTCATGTATGAAGAGTATAAAAAGTAGCAGTGTGTTTGTAGTACTTTGGCGAAGAGTGAAATTGCTTTTCATCATGCAACTGGGGCCATTCCGAAGAGTTCACTGTGTATTAAAGCGCAACACGAACGGTTAAATTGACGAAAATCGCAACGGTAAGGAAGAGGTATTGCCTGCAGATATCGTAATGGTAGGCGACGTGACGCGTGTTGCCAGGTGCGAGGTTATCCTGTGGATGGATTTTGTAGATACAGCGATTGATCAATCCGTTATGTTCCATTAGGCCTGGTACGGTGAACCAATTCGGCGCCTTCGATATGGCTACAAAGAGGGCGAAGATAGCTCTATTCAACGTATGATTGGTTAAATCTACGGATCCAGGAGAAATCGTTAGCCTTGCAGACCGCTGGGCTACGTGGATTGTAACGTTATTGGCCGCGGTTGGCACCTATGTGGTTGGAGAAAATCATTCGTGCCGTAACCATCCTGTTGTGTTCTCCTTGTGCGTTCCGTATTGGCAACGCCGGCAGCGATTATGGCGGCTATTTCTAATGCGAGCCAACACGGTTTCCTCGTGCGCCGTGGTAATATTATGGAACGCTTGGCGAAGGTTGATACGATGACCTTGATAAAACAGGGAAAACATGGTACGCCTGAGGTGACCGCTGAACGTCCGTGGGGTTCCATGCCTACTGATGAGTTTATAGTGGCCTTCTATCGAAACAAAAATCTGAGCATCCATTGGGCAAGGCTATCGTGAATGGATTTACATCCCATCATGGTGCTTTGTTTCGGTAGATTCCTTCCGCATGGTTCCTGGTAAAGGCTTAGAGGCTACTGTACAAGATAAAAAGCCGTCTTGGCTGGTAACGAAGCGATGATGACCTTGTCTAATATTTCTAGACTCCGTGAAAAATCATTTGAACCGAGGTGCATCCATTGTATATGTTGCCGTTGATGGTGTATTGGCTGGTTATGTGGCTTTGGCGGATCGTGTTCGCCGTGAAAGTCGCGCCGTAGTAGAGTCTTTAAACGATCTTGATGTAATGCCTGTTCTTTTAACAGGTGACCATGTGGCAACAGCAAAACGATTGGTAAACGATTGAACGTATCCAATGTGATTGCAGACTGTTTGCCAGAAGACAAGATGGATACAGTGGCTCAATTACAACAAGACGGCAATATTGTAGCCATGGTTGGCGATGGTGTAAACGATGCACCAGCCCCAAAAAAATCTGATGTGGGCATTGCCATGGGCGGTGTTGGTAGCGATATCGCGGTAGAGGCAGCAGATATCGTTCTTGTAAACGACAATATTAAAGAAATTCCTCATCTCGTGGCCTTATCTAAACGCATGATGACCACCATTAAGGTAAACCTTTCTTTCTTGTTGATCTTGAACTTTGTGGCCATCATCTTGGCAATGGTTGGTACTTTATCTCTAGTGTGGGGGGGCCTTGTTCATAACGGAGGGAGCCTCTCGTAGTTGCAAACTCTGCATTACAATTGCGTTGGGCTTATAAATCTAATTACATAGTAGATGATGATCATTCCGTTCTCATGAAAGCAGCTCGTAAACGCGTGTTTGAGGCTTAATAGTAGTTCATTATAAATATAAGTATGGAGTGTGTATCGATTTGATTACTAAATCGATGAGCGTTAAAAATAATATAGTCAATAAAAAGCGCTATCTATCCCTAAGGAAACTCAAATAGAGTTGTGGGATAGATAGCGCTTTGTTTTTTATAGTATGAAATCGATGGTTTCTAGTGTTGATTAATCAATATATGTTACAGGATAACCTTTGGCTTCGATTTCACGGCGGTTAAGACCATTTGGTAGATCTGGGTAGCCGATAGCGAGGCTAGCATAGACTTTTTCGTCTTCGCTAAGACCCTAGTTCACGCATTTTGGCTTGATGCGTTCATTATCTTGAAGATGACGGATTTGGTTAACCCAGCAACTACCAAGGTCAAGTTCATTGCAAGCAAGCATCATGTTTTGCATAGCACATGACACGTCAGCAAAGTTGTTGGCATAGTTTGCTTTACTAGCTAATACGATGAGCACAGGTGCATTATAGTGGAATACAAATTTGCCTTCGGCGGACATCTTAATGATATTCACCATGTAAGGTAAAGTATTTTCTGTAATCGGCATTTTGCCGTATTCTTCTTGAATGAGTGTTACTAGTTCTTGAAGCACATCTTGGTTTGTAATGACCATGAAATGTGTTAATTGTGTATTACCGCCAGATGGAGCACGACGACCAGCGTCGAGGACTTGATCAATAAGTTCTCAGATAATTGATCTGCTTTAAATTTACGCGTACTATGACGAGTTTTGATGCACTCTAAGGTGTTCATATAGGCCTCCTATTATAAGGGGACTTTGATATAGAATTTCTTTTATTATACTACAAGGAAGGACCTAGAAAAGGGCGTATTTTTACTAAGTCATTTATTAGGAGATGGTCCTGCAACGAAAAAAGATTTCATTGAAAACAGAAGTTATAACTTTCTAATTTAATATCAAATAAATTTATAAATAAAGTAACAATTTTTATGGTATGATTTTT
>VOFG01002984.1_pt1 | contig 18578 bp, 34 predicted proteins | sample 5384171 | NCBI WGS metagenome assembly VOFG01 (sample SAMN12384726, study PRJNA508395) | human gut metagenome | isolation source: healthy gut F | host: Homo sapiens
GTCTTCCGCTTTTATTGTCACCTTTCCCAATTCACCGACAAGCATGTCTAACAGTGGATTATGAGGAAGATTCAGCACAAATTCACCCTTACCTACGGTAATGGAATAATCCCTATTTTATATTCCTGCACATCCATTTCCTTGAATAAGTCAATAAGCATGTCAATGGCAGTGTCTGTGTTAATCACTCCATTTTCATCACCCACGAAAAGCATGATACGCTCCACCATGCTGTTTATTTTAAATCTTCTTTCTCAAGGTAATTGTAAAGTCCACGCTTTAGTATGACCCTTGTTTGTGGTTTCTTGGGAAATAGAGCATCAATCTTACTCCCAGTCCAATTTTTTAGGGCTTCTTTTATTCCCTCTTTCAATTTTATAACATCCGATGTTTCCATGATTATTTCTTTTTAGGTTTCCCGTTTTTCATATCGATGAACTCCTGCCAGGTCATGTCACTGTGTTCCGTCATATATTCCCGAAACAGTGCATCCCTTTTAGCTGTTTCTTCCTTGGCAGCCCTTGACATCTTCTTCACAAATGAAAGTTGTTGTTCCAAGATAGCTTTTCCTTCCGGTGAAGCTTCTATCCGTCCCTTGACAAGAATAAGGATTTCTGCGTTTACCATTTCCTGAATGGCCACACTGTTTTCATAATATTCTTTGTTATTCACCAATACCGATTTTTCTTGTTCGTTGAGAGAAGATACAATCTTGTCTATCTCATCCCATAATGGTGTAGATGTTCTTTGTTGTTGTGAAACGGGTGTACAGGCATATTCCTTAACTCTTGCAATTTCTGTGCATACATTTCATTCTGCCGTTCAAGTTGTTCCAAACTCGGCCGGTTTCCTAATAACGGGTCATTTTCAAACATTCCCATGATAATATCTTTGTTAGTGGTTTTTAGTAGAAAGTGGTATCGCCCCCGAAGGGGCTTTACCACTAACGCTTCTTTCTGCGTGCCGGTTTTACGCCGTCGGCGCTGTTCCCTGTTGACGTGCGCAATTGCATCCGAAAGGGTTTGCACCCTCCAATACCGTGGTTGTCGGTGTGCTCGGCAAACCTACCACACCATAAATGGCACGACAAGTCTTACGGTCGGTATAACACATGCTTTCTTTCAGAACGCCTTCCAATCCCATTTGGATAATCTTGTTTTTGATAAAGGTTGGCGATTTCCATGCCATACACTTTCTTATCCAATTCACAGAACTTCTCGAGTAACGCTCGTTGAGCGTGTCATACAAGTCTCTCTGTCCCTTGTACAGTCCGAATGCAGCCGTATTCAGTTTTTCGCTCATGTGGTCATACAAGTCACGGAAGCCTTATAATTTCCAAAGTCTCCTTCCACTTGAGATTTCCACAGGCCGAACTTTTCAGCCACGTCCGTATCCCGGTGGGCGTAGATCTGTTCCATGGTGTTCACTTTTAACCCCCCAAATGGTGTTGGTTAATGCGATGGCATCCTCACACTCCTTTTTCCCATGCCTGAAAGGCTGTAGGAGCCGCACCGGATCGTCCTGCAATGGCATCACTGACGGTGTTGATATTCACGTTTTCAGGCATTCCGCCACCGATTCCCCAATCCGCTTCTACGGATGCACCCCACAATCCCAACGCCGTTCCGGCAATACCGAACCCCAACGCTGTTCCAGCCATACTTTAGAAGCATACTCCTTCTTACCGTCCTCGTAAACTTTCTTCTCTACGATTTCTTTCTTCTCTGTATCCATAATTAACTCATTTAATCCGGTCAATGTCAACCGTATCACAAAAATACATGAGGATAAAAAACTGTGGAATTTTAAAATTCCGGTAAAAAAGAAACAATTACCTGAAAAAGTGGAAGTTAATTTTTACCCCTTACCCATTTGTTGAATTATATTTAATGGTGTGGTTTAAAAATAAATGCTATGGTTTTCGTACAAAGTCCTGTCCTCATCTTGATACGTTCATAGATATATTGCCTTGAAACAACATCGGCCAGCACTCCAAGTTCCGCACGTAGCTCTGCATGAATCTCATGCACCTTATTATCCCTAAGTATGGTACTTTCCCTCCTGTTTTTCCGGAAAATCTTGTCATAACAGATTTTATTTATAACTTTGTATTGCCAATAAACATAAAATAATACAGCATACCACGGAACTGAGGTATTTTCCCCCGGCACTGCGTGGTATGCTGTATTTGTATATCTTAAATGTTTATTGGCCTAAACAAGAGAGTGCCGGGGACTTTTTATACTCCCTGTCCCCGAAGGAGTAAACGTTACTTTTTTCAGCCTGTACACAAACCTTCCGAATCCGATAAGGATACAAACAACCACAGCCAGAAACGCAAATCCTCCGTAATGCAGCTTGGTTTCCTCCCAACGCGAAAGCTTACGTTCCACCGGAACCGGTACTGATACACTGTCCACCCTGACCGTCTCCAATGTGTCATGCACCACGCGGTCTCTCCAATGTGTCCGATACCTATATTCCGTCCTATACACTGTGTCCCGTTCTGCCCTCAACTCTATGTAAATAGAATCTTTGAGGAAAGTACTATCCGAAAACCAACGTACACCATACACGCTGTCCACCCTGACCGTTTCCACCGGAACATATTGTACCCGTGCACATCCACACATGGCAAACAATAACAGGCCGACCACGAGCCAGAACACCGGCACCATCAGCCAAGGCCAGAACACTTTAAAAAACTCTTCATATCCATTCCGTTGTTAATTATAAAACCAATGCCCGCGCCAGCATCCAGACACCCACGGCCAACACGAGGAAAACCAACCAAGGCGGCAAACCCTTCCCGTCGTCTCCCCCGCCGTCGTCAAGCATCGGCCAGTATTCATCCTCGTTCCCATTGCTATGCTATATTAAAGAACCTGTCAGCCTCCCATTTCCTACGCTTCACCAGCCCTTCCAACTTCCCGCTTCTTCCCGGCCACAGTCGCATACACCCACTTCATGAACTCCCCACGCACCTCCGCATCCGGCGCGCAAGCCCGTATTTTCTTCAAAAGTGTGGAACCCTCCAACGCATCGCACCCCAAGGTTATACGCGAAATCCACCAACGCGTCAAACTTGTTTCTGCCTCTCTGTCACGCCCAGTTTGTCCACGAATGCTTCATATTCCGCCAAGTCACGCCTGAGCTGCCGTTCCGCCTCGCCCTCCGTCATCTTGTCGCCACGCTTTCACGCCCGCCGTATGTCCGTAGCCTACCGTCCACACGCCCGCCGGGCAACGGTAAGCCGTACCCGGAATCCCTCGAACCTCTTTATCGCCTCAATCAATGAATTACTTGCTTTCATATTTCCACTTTTTTGTTTAACTTTGTTTCCGCCTCCCGTGAGGGACGCCCGAAAAAAACTGATATGTTTTTCATGGTTTTAATTTTAAGTTTAGATTGCGGGAGGCGGCGTGCCTCCCTTTTTATTTCTTTTCCTTTCCCTTCGCCTCCTGCCTCTCCTGTTCCCACGTTCCACGATGGGTTTCCAATAAGACGGAAGCATACGGGTAAATTCCAACCTTACCGCATGATAAACGATACGTAAGGCGATATTCGTCGGATGAACCTTTATCAGGTTCTTCACCGCATTCTGGACGTAAACGTACATGAACACATACGTCAGCGATTTGATGACGATAATGGCAGCCTCACCGTCACCGCACTGTGACATCACCGTGAAAAGGAAGCAGATTATCACCACATAAAGAACCAGTTCGGCCAGGGCGTTCTTGAACTTTCCGAAAGAAAAGTTCTCGCAACAAGTAAAGCTGACCCCGTCCGCCTTCATGCCGGCATAGATATTGAACGCAAAAGCCAGTACCAACGCCAGCAAAATCCCTTTGTCGGAGTATAATATGCCAGTACCGGACTGATGGCCGATGCCGACACCATGCGCAAATGTTCCCAATCTGTTCTCATATACTATTCCTTTTCCATTATTCCGCAGGCGGGGTATAAATCCCCTCCGAAAACCTGTATTCATTATACTGCGTCACCTGACCCCACGTGTCGCCGCCATACAGGTGTACCAGTTGCATGCGGCTCGTACGGTAATGCTCCATCATCATGTACACCGTCGTGTCCGAGACCTCCACCGAAACAGGCACCGAATGCGTGACCTTGTCCAAGGAGCCGTCCCATCCCAAAAAGGGACGGCGCGCACGTACCGCCGCCACCAAGTCGGAAGGTTTCCCGAAACGAACCAAAAAGCGTGTCGGAACTCGAATTTTCATTCACGTTAAGGCACACCAGGTAAGGCCCCGCCACGTACTCTTTCCCGTTAAACACGATGCTCTCCGCGTCCGTGGGGGGAAGAATAACGCCTGCGGGTTCGCACCCGTCAGCGACCAAGCCTGCGCCCGCGTCTTGCTGCATACACCTCAAGCAGCTTCCCCGTAGGAGAGGCCAGGGGACTGCATCCCCCTGTGCCTGAAAGCCCGCATCAATCATTTCTCTTCCATAACCCCCGGTTTACTTGATGGTCAACAGCTTAGTTACGGCATCTTGTGACATGACCGCAGTTGTACTTAATCCAGTTTCTTGGACAACTGCCGAAGTATTCAAAGTACCGGAAGTTATCGAATTCACATCGGTCCAGTTATTATCCACCTTCAGTTGGAAAGTCTTGTATTTATGCCGACTGGTAGTACTGGAATAATACAAAGTCACATTAAAATAATTCAAACTTGCCTGTGTATAATATTCTACTATCAAGGAAACATAAGTCGTGCCTATCTTTCCCCAAAAAGGACGCTTGGAATCATAAGCCGCTTTGAATTGGGCATACGTCCCGAAAGCCGTCGTAATATCAGCCGCTTTACAGCCGTTTGCCGGGGTTGCCAAATCACCTGGGCACACGTACGGTTTCGCGTTGTTCAAATCTGCTTTCGTGGCATACGTGCCCGACGCCTCCGTCTTCGACAGCTTCTCGTCCTGAAGCTTCTTACCCATCGCCGCGCTCAAAGCCTTCGCCGTGCTCGAATCCGTCAGCACGTTCACCACGTCCGATTTGGCAAGCTTTTTATCTAAGGCCTCGGACATTGCGTCCAACTGTGCATTATAATCCTCGTCAAGAGCATCAAACTCCACCTTTGTAACATAAGTGGATTCCGCATCCTTCTTCTTCAGGTACGTACTGGCCGCATCCGCCGCTTTAAGGAACGCCGACAAGTCCACCGTACCCCCAGCGCGTCCCAGTTGTCGTCATTGTGGTCACTCGAAGAAGTGTTCGTCACGCAAACCACGTTCGTCCCCGCCGGGTACTTCTTGCCACCCAACGTGAACTCAGCCGTCACGTTCCAAGTATCGCCCTTCACCGCATTCGTCAGCGCGAGAACCTCCGAGATATTCGCCTTCGTGCCCATCACCCGGTACACGCTGCCCAACTTGCCATTGATGGCCGTGTTCATCTCATCCACCGTCGGCAGCGCGTCAATCAACCCCTTCAACGCCTTGCCCTGCGCCGCGCTCAAAGCCTTGTTCGTGCTCCCGTCAGTCAGGTTGTTGATTATCTCGACGAGATTATAAACCACACCATTGAACACGATACGGTGCGTGTCCGTGGTGAAACACATCGCACCCGGCTTGCTCGACGCCAAAGCCTTTGCATCCGCCTCCGTCTTAGAGGCATACACTTCAAAAACCTGTCCTACACTTGTTGCCATAATCGTAAATATTTAAAAAGTTTGAAAATAAATGTCCGTTAAAAAAATCACTGTATCACGATCGGGGCGTTTCCCGTCCCCGATGTCCCCAACATTTGCCACCCGGAATAATCCGGGCTTGTAATCTTCGACGTGTCTTTCAGCACGTACACCTCCAGCGTGTCAGCCACGACCACCATCATGCCCTTGTAATAGTTCCCCGCCGCATAAGTCCCGGCCTTGACAAGGTCGGCCTTCGTAGGCACCAACAGCCGGGCATCCAACGGAGCCTGCCCCCCCGGCTCGAAGTTCACCGCAAAGGAGGCCACGCCCTGCGCACGGCCGCCCCTCGAGGCAAGCGCCACCACGCCTCCCTCCGGCAAGGGAGACAAACCGTCCGCCACGCCCTCGGCCATCATCCGCGAGGAAGCGTCCGCCAACGTGAACCGCAACTGCAAGGCACCGTTCAACGCACCCTCCGTGGTCAGCTTGTTGTACATGATATAAGAACCTTGTATGTTCTTGTTCCCCGAAGACGAAACGGCATAGTTCCCTTCCGCGAACAACTCCCACTTGCCCGATACCGTGTTCATGAACTCCACCTTCGTCACCTCCTTCGTCACCGGGAACTCGAACACGAGCCTTGTACCCGTCGATGCCTCCGAGGCGAACTTTGCCCCTACGAGCGTGTCCGTCCACTTTTGGAGAAGCTTCGTGCCTGACGTCACCGAGGAGGGAAAACCGGACTCCTGTGACGACGTGGAAGCTTTCTGCCCATTGCAGAAATACGGGTAAGTACCGTAAATGTAAACCGCGCCCGAAGACACCGAGGCCGCCGGTAACGGGTTGGGAATTACGGATGCCTTATTGCCCTGTGAGGTCACGAGCGTGTCGCCCTCTCCGAAGAACGCCTTGTAGTTGTACTGCATCGTTCCCAAGGTGACCTTCTCCGGAAGCGTCTTGTTCGATTCGCTCCCGCCCGTATAAATGAAGGACTTCCCGGCATCCAATGCGCCTGCCCGGTACTTGTCCGCCTGGCCGGACACCGTGCAGGTCCCACGGTTGAACCCCGTGGTGAAGTCATCGGCCCCCGGGGCATCAGCCCCCACCTCATAAATTCCGTTGGCCGTGAAGCCGTTCTTCAGGGACAAGGACGCGGACGGGGATTGCACCGTAGGCTGTTGCTCAGGAAACAGCATACTCTCCAAGATGGCATTCTGCGTCCTCCCCTTAAGAGGACACCGTCGTTCCGGCTTTTAATCCCCTACAGCGGATGGCATCCGTACAGCGCCGTCCAAAGAAGTTTCAAACCGCTCCGGCGAACTGCCTCCACCGCTTTCCCCACCGCCTTCCGTGAAGTGTCGCGCGATGGTGCAAGTATCCCCGGAATATGCGATTTCCCAACCTTCATAATCCTCCTTCATCCCATATGCAAACGAAATGTAATCATCCGAGCTGCCCGTCACGACATACGTCCTTTCATGGGCATCATCGCGCACGACCATGATTTCCGCTCCCCTTATCTTCGCCCACGCTTCCTCCGTCAGCCCGAAAGCATCCAAATCCCCCTGCGTGCGCCCGCTGCCGATTTTCTCCTGAAGGACACCGAAGTCGAAGGCCACATAGGGAGGCGCTGTCGTACCGCCACCCGTAGTGAACGACTTCCACACACCCCATTTCCCGCCTGATTGGCGTATATCGTAATATCGGTGGTAAATACGCGGCTCACCGTCTACATGCCCACTACTGCTGATGTCATGTACAATTTTGCCCTCAATGTCCGAAGCATCCGTAAAGAGAACCTGTTCGATACCATGTTCACCCCAACTGTCACAGAACACCATCATTGTGCCTGTCACCACGCCTGTCCTTGAACCCGTCACCGAATAACAGCCACCCTTGCGCGTGAACATTTGCATATAACCAGACGTCTCATCTCCGTCCTTCAAACCCATCGACAGGTCTGTGTCCGGAATGGTAGGAGCGTCTGTCATGGAGTTCCATGTGCCCCACGTGCCCTTTTCACATACACGCCATAATATATTGTATTCCGTGTTACTACGCGTCAGGGTTTTGATTTTGTCCACCGTGCCTTGGTATACCGGAACGAAACGACCGCGCACCGACTGAACCCACGTATCTTCTGTATAATTTATCGGAATACTCTCTACCATGAAAGGGCTACCCTCGTAGTCCCCACGGAAGAAGCCGGCCTTCGCCTTGCCGTCCTGCCCCTTTCGCATGAAGCCCGTCCAGCAACGTGTTCAGCCCGTCGTCATCGCCCACGCTGCCCAACCATTTGTGAGAGTCTTTGAAAGGGTCGGAATCTTCAGATGTTCCCTGACCTCTTGATATACTATAATTGAGAATATCAAGAAGCGTACCGCCTACTCGTGAGGCTGTATTTTCTCCACTTTTAGTAGCATCCCGTATTAAAATTATGTTTTCTTTTGAGTTCTAACAAATTCATAACTTATTCTCCTATGGTTCGATATTTAATTCGGTTTGATTTAACTTTACCGATGCCACGATACAATGGATATTTTTCTTTATTTGCAGAAAGAAATAGTACACATTCATGAAGGTACTTATCAGCAACGGAGAATGCGTCATTATAAGCCAAGACACGCTCTTTTACACTTACTTTGTTACTGTAATCATCTTCTTTAAATGTAACTCCAAAACGGGTTACATTTATATCATTGTTTTTACGATTCTGGCATAAGTATAATAAGCAAGTGCCGTTTTAAGTCCGGAAAATGTATGTTTATATCCGCATTTGTCTTTGTATTCCCCTCCATTTAACAAATCATTATATTTTTCAGGATTCAACCTTATATCCATCAATAGTTCATCACCAAGACTTGACTTTAAGTCTATATCCTCACTTTCACGGATATAGGTATTAATCTTTTGTCGTCTATATGCCCAGATATAGGACGGATAAATCAGTGACTTCATTTGCTTTTATCAGACGAACCATTTTTCACATATCTTAATGGATTTATACTATAATCGTTTGAAGGGTTTGCTGTCTCAAACCAATATTTGAAAATACGTGTAATTGCCCTTTCAATAAAAACGTTGCTGACGTGATACAATTGAATTGTAATACTCGAAAGCATCCGACAAAATATCTCCGCTAAACCCGATTTTCCCTTTCCTGATGCAATACCATGGCTCCTGTCCAAAAGCGGAATATATACGTTCGGTCACACTTGAATCAGTTACTTCAAACTCTTTGTCATAATTTTTAGAATCCATGTTGATAAATTCAGGCTTTTCTTCATCTGCCTCCACTGTTATTTCGACTATTTTTGCCCAAATTCTTGTCACCTTGGATTTTAGTAAGTGAGTTCATCACTTCGTCATTATCGTAATCTATGGATTCACTGCCATCAAACTCTGTTTGAGTTACAGAATTGGCCTTTTTGACAACATTACCGTAGAAGGCATGAAGTTACAACGTACATTTCTATATTTCACGTTGGAAAGCCCCTCATCCGTGCTCATTTCCGTGGCCACCTTGTCTCCCCTTTCCTACCGGATATTCATAGTTTCCGAACAAAGTCATCCAAAGGGATTTGACCTTTATAGTTTTTCAATACCTCCGGCATGTTCAATTTGTTGCCAAAACAACTTCTTTGATAGGATTGAAGACATCAATGTAATCTATATTGTCTTTTTTCACTTGGATAGCCTTGCCATTTCTTGTTTTTTTCCTGTCCAATCAGGATGTATGGCAATTTTTGATATGACACCGTTTTCATCGGGTTCCGTCAAGCGGCAATTTTCAAACGGGACATGGTTCAACTCTACAATTTCCCCAAAAACGTTGTAATTTACATGCAAAGAGATTCCGTTGAACATTGCCATATCCTGACACATCCTGCAATGCACCTCATCCATCGTGTCGCCACGCCTGTTTGTTACATATTCGGAAAATAATTCATCCTTAAATCCATTCCCTTCAATGAAATCAGCGAGCCGGTCGATACACTCTGTTTCCTGAAGGGCTTGCACGCACGATGTCACTGAATACCTGCGGATACAAGTTATCTTCCCCGTATGTTTGAATATTCAGCGTCTGGATAAACTTATTGTCAATCCTTGGAGAACTTTTCTTACTAAGTTCTTTTACCTTCATGTCCCGTTTGTTTTATTCCTCTAATCTGTTTTGTGCCTCCTTTATGTAGGCATTCAAAATCTTTACCCGTATCCTTTTCCCATCAATCATGTAACCTTTGTACTTTGATTTCACTTCTTCGATGGTTTCCCCATTTTCCAAAAGCTGGGTCATTTCTTCAATGACTTTTTCTGCATTTCCGGTTTTCCGGTTTTCCACACGTTCAATCCAATCGTCAGGTAATACGGAAAAGAACACACGACCCTCCGGATTTGTAGCTAAGTATTTTTTTCCGCAATTTCGTCGGTCAAATTAGCATTGGTGTACATTTCACCGCTTCCAAACTCCATTTGAATGAGTGCCCCATTTTTTAGGCTATACAAACATTTTTCTTTCATCTTACCTTTGCTTCTTAGATATAAATACATTTGTATCACGGCATCGTAATAACAGTCATTACATGAGCTTCTCACGAATTTTCTACCATATACGGCGTAATACAGTTCTTCAATTTCAGTTTTATCTGAATGAGCCAAAGTTTTTTTTGTCCTTTAGCTCATTCAGTCTGTTTAGGGCTTCCGTCGCATTCATATTACTCGGCTTCCGTGGTTAATGTGTCAATCGCAGTCTTGGTAGCTTCATAGCTTGTCTTGAATAGGAATAATCCCGATTTAGGTGCCTTTGTTTCTTGAGAGAAACCAGCCATCCGCCATCAGTATCCTCCGAATACTTGTCGTTGGTTATTTCGCTTGCCCGAAGGCCTTGGTACCAGCCAAAAACTTGAAAAAGCTGCATCACCCGGATTCGTTTCCTCGCTTGTTCCCTTATACTTATTTTCCAGAATAACCACAAAAGAGCCATTGGCCAAACCATTAATAATTTGCTCGCAAGTGTCCGGATCGTTGTTGAAAACCACAAGGTTCACCGTATTGGTGAATGTGTTCCGGTAAGTGCCTACGGCCAATGCCACATTGGTACCCGTAAATGGAGTATTCCCTAATTGTGCACATTTGAAAGCCTTTTCTTGGACTGCAAAACAAGGGTTTCAATCACATTCTTACGGGTGGCATTAAACGTGGTGGCTGCAAAATCAATATCCGAACGGTTGATGATGATGCCTTCACTCTCCACACCGGGAACAATAGGATCGTCGCAATTAATCGAGATGTCTCCCTTTAAAAGAATATCACAAATAGACATGATTCACCTCCTTTTTAATATGCCATTTGGAAAGGTTGTCTTCTCCGATTAAACATCCCAACTTTCCGGTTGAATAGATGTAATTCATACGGTCTTTCCGGTCAAACCAGATGTCAAGGTCGGAAATCAACTCATTTGCAGGCGTACCGACAAAAAGCTGTTTGGGTGAGCCGTACATCGCACGATGGGGAAGGTTCAATTTTGTACCGTCATTCTGGTACGTGCGAATGAATCTATCCCAAATGGATACCCGGTAAATGGGTACGCCATTGTATTCGGCGACATCCAAGCCTTTGAATACTTGTTCCCAATCCAATATGAGTTTATATTCACGTTTCAAATCCCGTGTCAGTGCGTCCCGAGAGTTTTTGTGCAGAAGATACCGGCATCGTCCAACAAAGAAATTCTACTATCGGCGTTTTCAAGCAACTCATCGAAAATACCGATTGCTACTCCTGATTCTTTTTATCTTGCTTAATTGCAATGCCATGGTTGTTTCTGAATTGGCCGCAATGGTTGTCTTTTTGCGCCTCGTTTGCAGTACCGATGGCAAACAACTGCTTCCAAAATCCATTTGTTGTTTTAAACAAATCAACATTTATGCCATCCGTGATTTGTCCGGAGCTGCTGACATTTTTTGCATCTTTGTCACCAAACCAAATGAAACGCCACATCATGTGCTTCATGGCCAAATCGAGAGCCGGAAGGACAATGTCGTCCATGTATTCGGTGGAGGTCAAATCACCGATTTCCGTACCGGTCTTTAAACAATACTCTGCAATGGTATTGATGAGGTCTGTGTAACACCATTTGAGAGGAATCTGCCAATCTCAATACTCCATTCCTTTTCAGCAAATTCAATTGCTGCATTTTTATACGTTGTTACAACCGGAACCGTTCCAACCCCATCTTCCATTGTTCCGACCCACCCCAATTTGTCTCCATTGTGGACATTTTGACGTAGGGTATAGAAACGTTCCAAATCTTCATCGACAAAATTTGTCATGACCAACAGGTCTTTCAAAGACTTGATAGCTCTATTATCAGGGGTTAAACTTTGAAGGTCATCCCATTCTATTCTTTCTTTTGCCATACTCTTTGTTTTTTATTTGTTGTATCTTTGTTTGAATTTTCTCTCTTTTCCGCAAGCATCCGGTCAATTTTGCTACTTGATTTGGTCTTTTTATCATCAGGCTTCTTGCTTCCGACTTGCGTACTGCGCAAAGGGAGGTGTATAATGACTTGCAGCCGCTTTTCTTAGCCAAGATTCTCCGCCGGCCTTTTCTACCATAGACAAAATACGGATTTCATCTTCTGATTTTGCATTAGCGGTCAAGTCGCTTACCTGACGTTCCAATTCGTCAATCCGGCTTTGCAGGGCTTCAACGTCTTCACCGCCGCTTCCCGGTTCCTTGATTTCCGTAATTACCCCATCGGTAACGACAACTGTACGACCGTCCTCAAGGACAAATTCACCGTCAGGGGATGCGGTATCGCCTACCTGTATTTCACCCTCTTCACGTTCTACTGTCAACTCTTCACCTGTTGACGTTGTAATTACCATTCCGGAGGCTTCCGGCTTGGATATTCCCAAAGCCACCCCAAGCATCCGGAAAGCTTCTGCCACAGTGGGCTTCCTTTCTTCTTTCTCTTTCATTTCTGTTTTGATTGTTTGATTATTTATAACTGGCTTTTCAACCTTTGCACTCATTGCAGGTATTACGGAAGATATAAATCCCAATTCTACTGCCTTGTCAATCCCGAACCATGAACCAGCAACCATTTGAGCCTCTATTTCTTCTTGTGTCTTTCCCGTCCGTTCAACATATAGTGAAAGCATCTTACTCCGTTCTTGGTTGAGAAAGTTCATTTTTCTTGTAAACTTCCAATAGTAAGGTCTTCATTGAATGCACCTTTGGACAATATGGTTCATGTATCAATAATTGGGCATGCTGATACATCTTTCTCCTTTCAATAGGCGGCTAACAATATGACGGTAGCCATTGAGGCACATAATCCTACCACAGTACAACTGATTTCTTTTCCACTTGCACGGAGCGCGTCATAAATGGCATATCCCTCGATGCAATCACCACCGCAAGAATGAAGTTCAACTTCAATGCTGTTGTCAGACGGATCCATCCAAGACAAGAATCCCTGAATATCGCTAAATGAAACACAATCATCACCGGAAAGCCAATACTTTATTTTATCGGCGTCTGCTGCAATATCTTTATTTATGAATAACTTTGCCATATCATTTAGATTATATGGCAAATCTAACAAAAACAATTATGATATAATTATTTTAAGAACTGTTTCTACTGACACCGCACTGTCAGTAATACCAAGTTTAAAACAAAAAACGGATGGAAAAATATCCATCCGTCAAACCGTGAACTTTATTTTTGTATTAATCAAGCAAAGCTCACGTGAAGTAAATCTTCCGCAAAGTCGTGTACAGACTTCTCTATTTTTTCCACTGTTTTACGGTTTGGCTTCTTACGCCCAGTTACATAATGGCTTAATTGCCCTTGGGCTACACCCGTAATACGAGACAATCCGGCAAGTGAGAAAGCTTTCGTATAATACTCCAAGAAAGAAGCCGTGTCGTACACAAATTTAAACTCAACCTCTTCAAAAGGAGTGCCTTCATTTTTATACAAATCCTTCATGTCCTCATAGCCTCCGATAAAACAAGCTTTGGCTTCCTCAACAGTCTTGCCCGTACCCGTTACAAGATACCCCATATCATCAGCATCCATATAAATACTATAAGTTCCATCCGAAGCTCTTTCCACAATTGCATTAACCTTTCTTGCCATAGTCATAATATCAATTAAATAAGTAAATAAAACTATCTGTATAATGGCGGCGGGTCAAATCCCCGCTGCCTTCTTGATTTTCCAAGTGTGCCCTTTGCCACTTCCTCACTCCCATGGTTACTCATTTGAAATACATCCCAGTCTTGGGAGAATACCATAAGGGATGACCTGCTTGCTGTTTTCCGGTGTCATAACACCCGGCTTTCTTTACGATCCGTTCCAATTCCTTTGTACTTCATTGTTTAAATGAACTTGCTTGATTAATACAATACAAAGGTATTAAAATTAATATCTTTGTGCAAGTATTCATACTGAAAAATATTAATTTTAATACTTTTTTATGGTTGTAATACGCCTATGGAATATTTCATATATCAATATGTTTTTCATCCTCTTGACTATTCTGAAAACAGAACGTGATGAAATACTGTACACTTCTGATAAATAGGATGCGATATACTCTTGTTTGTGCCCTTCTTTAGAAAGCCGAGTGTATTCCTGGTACAGTTCAAGGTATCGGATATTTGATAAGTCGATTTTATTTTTGGCAATTATTTCAATCAAATTCCGGTTAGCGGATAATAATTCGTATGATGTCATGATATACTGAGTTTAAATAGGCCCTATATTCTCAATTACTTGTACCCTTTTTCCCACGGAGTTTATTTCTTCCACGCTGACAATCGGATTCGGCATTGATTGTACTCCTTTGGCCACGGCACGGGCTAACATGTCTTCTCCTATGGCTTGCTCCGCGCTTTGGGTTGCCTGAATAGGCACGCCTCCACCCATTGTGTTGAAAGCCGAAAGTATGGGAGCAAACATGCGTGTAGACCGGGCTGTCATTACACTCTCACCATTGGATAGCCTTGCCGGTATGCTGTCGCTTGTTTCGCTGCCGGTACCCGTGACTAATCCACCTTTCGCATAGCCACGACGGCTTTCATTGCTACTTCCACCATCTCCACCAACCTTGGCCGACTTGATAGCCTTTATGGCAGATGCCATACTGCTGATAATGGTCGATGTCGCAGCCGCTACTGCAGCAATGGATTCCCCACGGAATGTGATTTTCGGAAAGCAAGGCTTGTGGCTTTTGCTATGGCGATTCCTTGTTCGATGGCCACCTCAGCAAGGGCGAGAACCTTTGCAGCCGCCACAGCCTTTTTGTTTTCACCGGCCAAGCTTGCAATGACATCTCCGATTAAACCATAGGTGGCCACAATGGCTTGTGCTTTTTGCTTGGTTTATTTCCACCTCCTTGTCGGCCAACTCCTTTTGTGCGTCCACATATTCATTTTGAAGCTCGATTTTCTAAGGTTAAATTCTTCTATACTTTCACCTTCTAACTGATGAAGGGTTTCAAGTTCTTCTTGTTTTATGTGCAACTTTGGCTTCCAACATCGCCATTTCATTTTCTCCGAGTTGTGCCAGTTCCGTTTCATGCCGCAGGCGCATGGCTTCCATTTGCTTGTTTGTGATGTCATTCTCATGCTGCATCCTCAATTCTTCGTCCTTTGCCGCCCATGCCGCCCAAATGGCATCCTTTTCTTCTTGCGTGGCCTGTATGTTGGAAAGCTGCAAATCCCTTTCCTTGGCCAATTCTTCAAGCTTCAGGGCATATTCTTGTTCACCGCCTTGTTTTACGGCCTGTAATTGGAAGTGATAAGCTTTGCCGGTCTTCGATTTGCTTTTGCAATGCCTCATTGTCCAAAGCGGCCATTTCATTGGAAAACTGTTTTTTGTTTCGCCATTATTTGTTTGTTGATGGCTTCACGAGCTGCCGGTGTGAGGTTCTTCTCTTCATCAACCTCTTTTCAAGTCTTCGATTTCACGGGCATAGTTCAACCGTGTTTGTTCCCTTAACTTTTCTTGGTTGTCCGTGACAAGTTTCAGTAATTCGTCCTCAGCCTTTCGGGTTTCTTCAATCTCCACGCGTTTCTGTTCACGTAGCTGTTCCAAACGCTTTTGGCAGCTTCCTGTTGCTTCTTTATTTCTTCATCAGCAAGCGTATTTGTGTCCGTTGCGGTTGTGTCGTTGGTAGAAGTGTCCTTTGTGGCCGAATTCTCCACTTTTATAGGAATGGTAACAGGTTCTACCTTGTCTTTCATTTCCCGATTTGTTTCCTCAATCTCTTTTTTAGCCTGAGTAAACTGTTTTTCAGAACCTCCGTGGTATAGATGGCGAAATCTTCCAGACCGCCCGTAAATTCGTCCCAGTCAAGTGTAAACACGCCTTTCAATATACGTCCCAATGATTTTAATTGTACTATAAGCAAATTTACCAAGTTGCCCACCGTTTTAAACATGCCGGTAAATATGCCGGAAATGGAATCACAAAATACCCTGAACGCTTCTGATTCCTTTATACATGGTTTTGAACCACTTTATAGTATCTCTTATGCCGTTTATTATTTTGGCAAGCCCTTCATTGACAAATACGATGGCTTGTGTTTTCATGCGTTCAAAATCACCGCCTGTCATGTCGAACAATCCGGAAAGGGCGTTTTGCAATTCAATTTGTGAATTTAATTGTTTCTCTTCCAATTCACCAAGTTCTCCAGCCTGTTTCTTGACCTCATCAAGGTTGGTTTTATCTTGCCCAAGGTTTTGATATATTCCAGTCCGGCATCCTCACCGGGGCCACTGAAAATATCCGCTATGGCCTTACCGACTTTGTCAGAAGAAGCCGGAAGCTCATTCAATCGGTCAGACACTTTTTCATTACCTCGAACGTGGTTGTACTTCCGTCTTGCAATGACTTTTGTACTTCTTCTGATGAGATGCCGATACCGTCAATGCTTCTGCCGTGGCCGTTGTCATTTCACGTAAACGTGTATTTGCTTCCTTTATGGTATCCACTCCCCTTGTCGGAGAAAATACCTTGTTTGCTCGCATTTTGCCGTAATGGCCCACAAATTCCTCCGCGCTGATACCGGCTTCTTTGAAATACGCAGGGTATTCTTTCAGGGTGTCAAGGAACTCACCGTTTACATCTGCACCGGCCACAGAACCATCTTTATAATATTCATGGCCTCTTGCGACGTGATGCCAAATTGCTTTGAAAGCGAGTTCGCAGCTTGTAGGGTTTCTTTAAAGTCTTTACCGTACATGTCGGCCACGGCCTGCACTTCATTACGGTATTCCTTCATTTCATTTCCTCCCCAATCCTGTGAACTGTTTGGTGAGTTTTGTTGCCTCGACAAGCCCCTTGTTATAATCATAGAACCATCTGAATGCCATTCCGACACCGGCGATACCTGCCAAAGCGAGAAAAACGGGATTGGTAAGCAAACCTTTCATAGTAGCCCATAATGCCTTAATATCCGTATTTATCTTCTTTTATTCCCTTGGAACCCTCTCCAAGATTCATCAGTGATTCTCCGAATTGGTTGTTAAGTCCGATGGCTTCAAGGATACTGTTTTATAGTTCCCCGACATTTCGATAATAACGTCCAGTTTCCTCTTCTGCTTCTTTTTAATTCATCCGTAAGGTCATTGATTTGTTTTGCCAACGCACCCCCTACTTTTTCATTTTCACGTTCTTCTCTTGATAGAGCATCGTATTCGCGTGTTAAATTGGACAATTCCGCACGCATACCCGTAAAGAACCCTCTTGTTCATGGTCAAGTTTAATTTGGTTCTTTACAACTTTTTCAATGTCCCTTATAGTTGACTTGTATTCGTCCGATGCTATTTTGTAGCCGAAATAGCCTTGTTGTATTCCTCTCGTGAAATACGTCCTTCATTTAGTTGCTTTTTTCAGTTCGGATTCAGCTTCCTTTACCTTGTCTAATTTTGCACGATATTCGGCGATTTTCTTTATAGCATCGGCATAATTCACTTTTATGTCTAAAACCTTTTCTACTTTGTTGTTTGCCATAGTTTTATAATTTTAAGTTTCACATCGCATAAGTTATTATCTCCTGTCTTGATTTCAAGTATAGCAAAAAAAGTACCATATTGTCTCAAATACACGGGGATATATAAGTCTATGTTTTTTAAATCAACAGGTGATAACTTTATCGTTTCCGTGATTATTTTGCCTTGGTAATAAAATCTATATAACTACCGTAATATTCGCTGATTAATGCCTCCCATCCAAGACCTATAAAAGTAGTACGCCATGTACGGTTATACTGCCTATATAATATACGTGGCTCCACGTCATCATATTCCACTTCCCCTGAATCATTGTAATGATAGATAGGAATATAAGCGTACGAACTATTGGACGGTTTTTCCATATTCATCTGTTCCTGCGAAAATGGAGGTATATGCTTCCCTTTCCGCATCTAACGTTTTATCGTTTACATTGATAACCCCGTCATAAAGTCCTTTTACCGTATCGTCCTCTTTATACTTAAATAAGTTGGATTGTGCAATTTCGTCCAACCTATACTCTGTTGTATTAGGGACGTTGACTTTCGATACAAGCTTTGGCTCCAATCGTATGCCACGGATTTCTTTGAATACACACCTCTTTGTACTCATGATATATAAATTTCCGGTTCGTCGACATATAACCCATACATATTTTTATAGACTTCAAAATGTCGGTCAATTTTAAATCAGGTATATTAGCGGAGAAATAAAAAGTTGCACCCTGACGTAAATCTTCAACATGCGGATTAATGTTGATGTATGAATTATCCTTGATGATGTATATACCAATGTACTTGCCTTAATAAGATCGAATCTGAGACATTGTTCTATATTCGGCTCTATTGATAAATCAACACCAGAAATTTGAATATCATATTTTATTTTAGAT
>VOFG01001957.1_pt1 | contig 18564 bp, 23 predicted proteins | sample 5384171 | NCBI WGS metagenome assembly VOFG01 (sample SAMN12384726, study PRJNA508395) | human gut metagenome | isolation source: healthy gut F | host: Homo sapiens
ACCCGGCAGGTGAAGACTAACAACGCCCGTTACGGCTACCTGACCTCTTCCAACCGCCTGCTGGAGAAAGTGACGGTGAACTTCCGGGAAACGTGCTCAGAAGCTATGCTTTTTGAGTACCGGAACGGTGCGTTCAACCGTGAACTGCTTCGCCGGTGTGCGCCACCTGGACTCTAACGGGCAGGAGGTGTCTTTCCAAAAGTCCAGCTACTACGACGACGTGCAGTCCGACAAGGGATATGTCCCCTTCAAGGACAGTCAGGAAACGTGGAACATGCACAATGACGGACTGGATGCCGGATTTGTCAATCCCTGCAATCCGTCACCAAACGGTTCAGCGACAAACCGACCGCATTGGGAGGTACGGTAAGTTCTTCCACCAGCGGTTCTTTCTATGCCGGTGTGGGTATCTATGACGGCAGTGTCTGGAAAGGCAATACAGCCGGCGGTTCCTACAATTATTCGTCGGACAAGAGCAAAGGCTTATCCACATTGGTCGATTTGAATGGTGACGGACTTCCTGACAAAGTGTTCAGAAAAAGGAAGTACAGTCTATTATCGTCCGCAACTAAAGGTCGATAATACAATCACTTATGGCGAGGCTATTCAGGTTTCCGGCATTTCCGGTTTCTCAACGGTAAAGAGTTCTACCAATTCCGGAGGCGGTAAGGTAACTGTGGGATTCATGGACTTGACCGCCATGAGGGGTATTGATGCATCCAAGACCAAAACCAAGACTACCGAATATTTCAGTGATATAAACGGTGACGGACTGGTTGACCTCGTTTCCAATGGCAAGGTTTATTTCAACCACCTTGAGTTTGACAGCAACGGTAATGCGGTACCGACATTCACGTTAAGCAGTGCTGACACCCGAGCCCCATCATCTATAGCGGAAAGATTGACGCTTCGGTGATTACCATCGACCTTGACGAACAAAAAGGAAGCCGTTAAATCTTCTCCCATGGAAGACATCGTGCGCGTATGGCAGGCTCCCCGGGACGGTATGGTCAGCATTTCCGGGACGGTCAGCCTGATTGCACCCTGAAGGTGACTACGACAAGGAAGAATATGACAAGGCAGACGGTGTGCGTGTATCTATCCAGAAAGGTAATGCCGAAAAATGGCATAAGGATATTGCCAAAGGAGATGCTTCAGCATACCCGGCTTCTGTGGACGCATTTGAGATAAAGAAAGACGAACGCATCTATTTCCGCGTGCAGTCTGGTGCGAAAGAACAGAGCAATGGTGCTTTTGACAAGGTTGCCTGGTCGCCTGTCATCACCTATGCCGGTACGGCTGAGACCTTGCCGGGAGGCTATTCCACGACGGTTTACAAACCTGCGGAAAGTGCGGTATATGACGTGAATACCGTTGCCAATGTGGAAGGTGTCCCGTTCTCCGTATCAGGAAAGTTCAGCAAACCCGTCACTACGGATGATGTCGTACTGCGAATTATCGGTTCAAACAACAAAAAAGGACGATAACGGCAACGATAATCCGAATTATACGGAGCAAGTGCTCTTCACAAAGACCTATCCCGCAGCAGAGAAGGCGGATGCCGTGGAGGTATCGGCCAGTATCGCCAATGCCGAGAAGTTCCCGAACATAGGGTTTGAGATTGCATCATCCTCCAATGTGAACTGGGAGCAGATCCGCTGGATACCATCTGTGACCTACAAGGATTCATCCTCCGTTGACCAGACGCTTGCGATTCCGGCACATTACAGGATGTTTACCCATGCCGTGAAGGAAAGTCATTCCTATACGTTCGCTGCAACGGATACGGCGGTAATTGTCAAGCCCCGTATTACAGTGGCAAAAGGATTCAACGGTGACGTGACCTTGACGGTAAAGACAGCGGACAAGCTGCTGGCGAAAAAGACTTTCACCATAACAGAAGGCACTTTGAAGGCAGATGTGCTGAAACTGGAAAATCCCGGCACCGAAAGGTCTGGTTCGAGTATCATTATCCCGGTACCTTGTCGGAGGATGCCCTTACCGTTGCACGTGTGCTGTTGCAGGCCGATACGCTTGGTCTGCCGAAGGACAGCGTGAACGCCGGATTCTATGCTGAAGGTTTCAACAGCGGTTTCGGTATGCTGTACCGTGGCTGGGGCGGCTTCGTTTACAATGCTTCCGAGGGACGCTATGGCAAGCCCATTGACGAGGCTCTGCTCAAACTCCCAGAGAACGAAAATGCCAAGATTGACCCGTTGACCCTGCCTTTCACACCGATAGGCACAGACCAGATGTCTCCCGACCGCTGGATTGGACAGCGTCAGGAAATCTACCTGACAGCTGCTGAAGCCGGTACGGCCCGACTGGCAGAACAGGATGTGGTCATTACCAATCCGTTGGATAATCAGGTGGATGTGGCTGGTCTGGAGGGTGATTGCCTGCAAGGAACCGGTGCAGCAGCCGTTACGTTGGTTTCCAAGAGCAAGAGCAAGGTGAGCCAAAGCGGAGCTCTGGGAATTACCTTTAACGATGCAAGCGGTAGTGCGGAGAATCAGGTGGCAATGATGGATATGAACGGTGACGGTTATCCGGATATTGTAGCCGGTGGAAGTGTGCAATACACCAATACCCAAGGAGGTCTCAGCGGAGAAAAATACAATGGAATTGGCAATACCCATTCAGAGAACTCCTCGAAAGCCTGGGGGTATGGCGGTTCACCGGTAGCTTCCGTTTCAATATTGTCAATCTGAGCGACAATATCAAGGCCATCAAGAATGCCAAAAACAATGCGAATGCCAATCCCGACAAGGAGAGCAAAAAAATGTCTCTTTCCCAGGCTCTGAGCAATGTTTCCATTTCCGGAAGTGCTCCAGTCAATACGGATAATGCGGTTGAATCGTTTGCTGATGTCAATGGCGACGGTCTGCCTGATAAGATTCTGGCCGGCAAGAATGTCCGTCTGAATCTCGGATATACTTTCTCCGAACCGGTCGGATGGGATGTTGATCGCATTCAAGGTGGCAAGAGCCATTCTTACAGTGCCGGAGCCGGATATGGTGACGGATTTAATATCAAAGGTATAGACAAAGCATCCAGCAGTTTCCAGGCCGGATTCGGTTTGGTTACTTCTGAAAGTGATGAGGAATACAACCTGCTGGATGTCAATTCAGACGGACTGCTGGATAAGGTATGGAAAGACGCAGGAGGCATCATGGTGGCACTTAATGTCGGCAATGGTTTCCTGTCTCCGATAAGTTGGAAGGGTGTAGGTTCGTTGAATGAGTCAGCCTCTACTTCTGAATCGGCTAACGCTGCTTTCACAGTCTCTATTGTCATTCCTATTGTTAGTATCAAAATATCAACAAATCCGGGATTTTCCACCGGTCACAGCATCAGCCGCCCCACGTATGCCTTGCAGGACGTGGACGGTGACGGCTATCTCGACATTGTGGAATCTGAGAAGGAAAGCGAGCTGAAAGTTGACCCGTTCCGCCATCGGCAGGACAAACATGCTGAAGGCAGTCACCAACTCGCTCGGCGGTACGTTTACGCTGGACTATGCACATACCGCTCCCACCTACGGGCTTCCCGGCGGCAAATGGGTGATGTCTGTCCCTTACGGTGGATGACGGCATCCATGACGACGGTCCGTCATGACCACCGCCTTTGAATACAAGGACGGCAAGCGCGACCGCCACGAACGTGAGTTCCTCGGTTTCGGCGAAGTGATTACCAGAAATCTCGACACGGAGAAAGGCAAAATGTTTACAGACAGTCGGTTGAGAACTACGATGTAGCCAACTACTACACGCAGGGCAATGGTTACCGCCACATCCGTAGAGGATGCCAACGGCAAAAGTTTACACCGAAACGCGCAACGAATATGACGGCTACTATCTGACCGCCAAGGGTGACGAGTACACCTTTACCGCACAGCCCGTACTGTGCAGCGACCGCGCTTCCGCCTTCGTCCGCTCCGCTATACGGCGAACTTGCAGTATGAGGGTGCCGCAAATGGGTCATTACATCCGAGGCATGGAATGAGTACTACCTCAATGGCTATCATGGTGAGTTGAAGTCCTACAAGTACAGCGACAAGGGGCAGTCTTGGCGAGGACGGAAACGGCAAGTTCGATTATGCGACTGCTATCAAATATACCGACAATGCAGACAAAGCATATCTTCGGACTTCCTGTAGATGTTACGGTTACAGGCGGCGACGGACTCGCTCTATCATCATGTGACAGCGAAGTATAACACCAACTATGCCAGAACCACATCACCCAGGCGATTACGCAGCAGTTGCCAACGGAATGACGGCGAAGGTGTACCGATTACAAGTTATGACAGCTTTGGCAACATCATCCAAAAGACTCTCAACCCTGCCAACGGCAAGGGACAGCGCATGTGGTACAAGTACCGCTACGAGCCGGAAATGAACATGTATGTGGAGCGTATGTTGACGATGCGTTCGGCTACCGCAGCGCCTTTGGAGAGGCAATTTCGATTACCGCTACGGCACGCCAGGAACGCCGCGACCTGAACAACGTGATTGCCCTGGAAGACAGTCATTTGACAATGTTTCTCCAACGGTTACTGTTTATGACGTGCTCGACCGTGCCACCTCAGTGACATTGCCGGACAACTCTACGACAACTACGGCATATACAGTTGACAATAGCAGTCATACTCTCGTTACAACCGTAACGGATGCGCTTCATAATGTGCAGGCTACCCATACCAATGGCAGTGGCAAGACCGTCAAGTCCATCCAGCAGAGCGGTCCTGACGGTGAGATTACCACCTCGTTTGAGTATGACGGCATACAGCGCCTTGTTCGTGTCACCGACACGGAGGGCAATGTAACGACCTCTACTTACGACATGGGTGACCGCCGTACTGAGGTGAACCATCCTGCAAGCGGCATCACCAGCTTCACATACGATGCGCTCGGCAATGTGCTGACCAAGCAGACTGCTAACCTTGCAAAGGAAGGCAAGTTCATCACCTACGATTATGACTATCAGCGTCTGACGGGTATCAACTATCCTGACCACCCGGAGAATAACGTGAAGTATTACTATGGTGGTCGCAACGCTTCTCAGAACCGTATTGGCAGATTGATGCTCCGTGAGGACGGAACGGGTGCCATCGAATACTTCTATGGCAAGATGGGTGAAGTAACAAAGACCCGCCGCACGATGATTGTGCCTAACCAAGCGATAGCAACCTACGTGACGCAATGGACTTATGACAGCCACAACCGTCTGTTGGAGATGATCTATCCTGATGAGGAGAAGATTACTTACTCTTACAATCTCGGTGGTCAGCTTGAAAAGGTTCATGGCTACAAGTCATACGGCTACGACTATGTAAGCAAGATTGGCTATGACAAGTTCGAGCAGCGCACATACTTGAAGTACTGCAACGGTGCTGAGACCTTCTACACCTACGACCCACAGCGTCGCAGATTGCAGAACCTCACTGTGAATAGTGGTGGCAACACCATTATGGATAACGCTTACACTTACGATGCGGTGAGCAATGTGCTCAGCGTGGTTAATGGTGCGTCAGTTCCACAGAGTGGCAAGGCTGGCGGACAGATGGCGCATACCTATACATACGATGCCCTCTACCGTCTTGTCAGCGCAACAGGTACTTATACTGGTGCGGACAACAAGACTGCAAGCTACACACTTGCAATGGGCTACGACAACATGCACCGTATCACATCGAAGCGTCAGATTCTCACGCAGAACAATGTGCAGTTCAACGGTTCATTGAACGCTGGCTATGACCTTACTTATACATACGGTACGGACACAGGAAAGAAGTTCCAGCTTGCCAACGTTAAGGATGTGAATTATCGTACAGAGGAGACTCCATCCGAAAGCGAGAATGTGAACAACAACCACGCCTACGAGTATGATGCTAACGGCAATCTTGTTTACGTCAACACAAGTCGCACGAAGAAGGACGGCATTGCTGACGAAAAGACAGCGGAGCGCAAGTTGAAGTGGGATGAGGAGAACCGTCTTCTTTCCTCTGATGACAATGGCTTCGTGACGAATTATTGGTATGACGCAGACGGTGAGCGCACGGTGAAAACATCGGGTGAGAGTGATCAAGTCTATGTGAACTCCGAGTTTGCTGGAGGTCGCACAAACACAGCCAAGTTCTCATTGTATGTATCTCCTTACCTCGTACTGAATCTACGTTAGGAAAAGAAAAAAGGTTCTTTATCTGGTACAAAAGAAGGCTCTAGGCATAGCGAAAAGCAAATTGGGTTTAGATAGAACAGAATCTTTGCCTAAAAATAAAGCTAAATTTGGAAGTCCATCAAGAGGAGATAAAAAGAAAAGGTTATCGCCTTGATCCAGCTCATCCAAATGCTACACCTGGCAGTGGAGAAGAGTATCCTCATATAAATTATTGGGATTATACAAATGGCAAACGTAAATCTGGTGGAATTAGTGGTGCTATTCCTATTAAAGAATGATTATGGATGATTTTAAAATAGATATATTTGAGCAAGAAACAGGTAATTCATTCCCTTTATTTTACACTCTTAATAAAAAAAAGAAACCTGCAATTTATATAATCATTTTTGCGATAAAATGAATATTAAAGAATTACATGTTTCTTCCTTTGAACTGTTTCAAAGAAAAGGAGTTCCATTAAATGATTTTAATGCACTTAATGAAGAATTCAAATTTATGAATTTGCTCTCCTTTTAAAAAGTAAATTGTGATTTTATCTTTATAAATTGGGATAATTTCCAGACAATCGATAAAATGTGTACTCAAGATTTTTCGAATTATTTTTATGATATATGGTTTCCTAGTTCTGATGATATATTATTATTCTCTTTTTATATGGATTTTATTATCATGATTAGACATGACGGAGTTATATATTACATCAAATAATTCCTAAGAACCTGTTTTATGGGCTGTGTCGTAATTCGGATTTACGGCGCAGCCTCTGTTTTTTGTACGCTTTGTGTTTTTTCAGGCGGCAGTTTTTTTGTGGACTTTCCCAAATTATTCGATTTTTTCAGACGCAAAATTTCGGAATATTGAATATAGATGCAAACCGGTGAGAATGGGATATTTCCTCCGATTTGTGGTTGTTTTGCCATTTTCTTGAGCATAATTTCTTGTTGTTGAAGATTATGGCAAAGCACTTATCTTGAACCATTTCGTTTAATAAAAGCTATTATCACTGTTTGAAACTGGTGACAGTACGCGGCTACAAGTCCTACGGCTATGACTACGTGAACCGCATCGGCTATGACAAGTTCGAGCAGCGCACCTATCTGAAATACTGCAACGGTGCGGAGACCTTCTACACCTACGAGCCCGCACGCCGCAGGCTGCAGAATCTGACGGTCAACGCAGGCGGCAAGTCCATCATGGACAATGGCTATACCTACGATGCCGTAAGCAGCGTGCTCAGCGTTGCCAACAAGGCCGCTCTTCCCGAAAGCGGAAAGGCGGGCGGACAGATGGCGCATGCCTATACGTATGACGCGCTCTACCGTCTGGCAAGTGCCACGGGAACCTATGCCGGAGCGGACAGCAAGACCGCTTCCTACCGGCTGGAGATGGGCTACGACAACATGCACCGCATCGTGTCGAAGAAGCAGCATCTCACGCAGCAGGGCGTGCAGTTTGACGGTACGCTCCATGTGGGCTATGACCTGGCCTATACCTACGGCAAGACTGAGGGCAAAAAGTTCCAGCTCGCCGAAGTGAAGGATGCGAACTACCGCACGGAAGAGAATCCGGATTCCGTGGCGATGTTAAAACAAGTTTAGCGCTCTTACTAACTTACTTACTGAAGTTTTCCACCCCTCATATCAGCTATTTGAGTAATAGTTCCCTTCGGTGAGTGGTCTAAAAATCAAATGTTTTCGAACGATTTAACGTACGCCTAAAAAATATTTAGTCCAAATCGGGCATGGCATAATCGTCCGAATCGCACAGAAGATGTGCCCAGACCTTTTGTGGAAAGTCTGCAGTTTGCCGTGCGGCTACAGTTGATAGGCATGCCAACAGATCTACTCCTGCTTCACGCGACAAAACTTCCAACAGATGCTTGACTTTTTTCCAAAGTCCTGCTCCACAGGGTGAGCACTTGCAGCCGGTCACGCTCGGAACGGAATAGTGCTCCCAGGGGTTTCGTATTCTGAAAAGCGTTTGGCCAAGGAGAGCATCTGATACATCATGAAACACAAGGTGGTGTCTGCAATCTGAGCATTGTAGCTCCGGCTCTGACATTTTCCCAGTCCAAGATATCCACGGCATTCCTTGAATATAACCTCTATGCCCCAGCGTCTTTCGTAAAGTTCAAAGGATCTGACGAAGTTCATGGAGGTATCTGTAGTAAGCAACACTTTTCCAATGGGTGCTTCGCCCGTATTTGATGATGAAGATGCGTACGGGCTGTTCGCCCATCTTTGCATTGAGCTGAATGTATTTACACTTGTACTTTCGGCAATAGCATGAACCGTGCGTTCATACCTGACAATCAGTTCATGGATGTTTTGGGGATGTTTGGACTTGCTTGTCTGATAACGCAACTTGGGGTTCATCCTGGCCAAACCAATATAATGCACTGAACCACCGCATAGCTCGCGGACTGCCTGTATGAGCGATTCGCATGTAAACCAACTGTCAGCAAAGCACATACTTGAAGTTGATACCATGCTCCACGGCATGACAAAGCATGCGTCTGGCCATTTCGAGCTTGCTCTCATCACATTCTGCCTTGCGTGCATAGTCCGGATTTTTTTTGCGTTCCTTTTCTTTGAACTGCTCCTTCCGCTGTTTTAAGGTCAAGCCGTAATCCCTTCTTCTTTCCTTTTCACGATGAAGGGAGAAGTCTATGGGATAGCAGCTTTTTTCCCGTCAGAGAGAGCCAGTGTCAGGCATTTCATTCCATAAATGAAGCTGTGGGTGACGTGGTCGAACACCTTGCTGACTCCTTCGATTCGAATGCCACTTTTTCTGAAAGGTTGTATCATCAAGTATGGCACAAGTGTCATGCTCGTTGGTATCCACCTGATGTTTCTGGAGAATGGCATGGAAGCGAAGGCTGATTTTGTAAGAAGCATTCGCCAGTCGATGCGTGCTTTCAAAAGTGCGCGATACAGCGTGTTCTTTTGACACGGCGCAAAGTCCATGAAAATGATTGGAAGTGGCACTTGCAATCGTCTTTCCCCACAGGCGCATGATGAGGAGCGAGATGAAGAGGAAGGTCAAGGTATAGCCTTGAGCCTTCTCGAATTTGAGATTCCGAACGATTTTACCGATTCCCAATGCCTTCATGACGACTAAAAGTTGCTCTTGGGCTTGTTCTTTAACGGATACAACCTTGGTAAGTTCGTTCAAATTACCTATTTTTGCATCTATAACAGTATTCTTATTTTCCATTGTAAATCAGTTGATTAGGCACCTCTAATTTACGAAGAAAATTTGAATTACTGTTACTTCCACCCTCTTTTATTGGGGGAAAAAACTTTAGTTAGTAACTGATAAGTATAAGCTATGGCCAGCAACATTGAATTTGTAGAGTTCGTCTGCTCCCAATTGCAGGAATTGGGACATATCCGCTACCGAAAAATGTTTGGAGACTACATGATATATGTGAATGAAAAACCAGTAATCCTTCTTTGTGACAATATAGCCTACGTCAAAATACTTCCAGAAATCGAAGCTCTGATGTCCGAGGCAGAAACAGGCATACCCTATGAAGGGCAAAACCCCATTACATTTTAGATGTAGAACATAAGGACATCCTGATGAAGGTAGTCAAGCAAATAGAAAATCTTTTACCTTATCCAAAGGAAAAGGCTCCAAAGAAGAAAACCGTAAATAATGATGTGCATCCTTACCTTCACCTTCCCAATATCGGACAGCAGACAGAACAGGACCTGTTGCAGATGGGCTACACCTCACTTGGTTCGCTCAAAGGAAAAAGTCCAGAAGAGTTATACCAACAGGAATGTGAAATGAAAGGTTGTATAGTTGACCGATGCCAGCTCTATGTCTATCGGGCTTTGATATATTACATAGAATCCGATAAACCGGATAAGGAAAAGAGCAAATGGTGGTATTGGAAAGATGATTATTGCGACCCTTCTCCATGCGGTGCAAAAATGTATTGATTGCCCATCCTTTCCCAATGAATGTAAAGGATGTAAGAAGATAAAGGGAAAGTATTCTGGCTACAATATACGGGCGATGACATCTGTCCTATCTGGAAATGCTGCAAAGAGGAAAAGAAAAAACTGTGGAGGTTGTCCTCATTTACCTTGTTCGCGTTTCATGAAAGATCCGTCCATATCTGATGAAGAAAATGACAGGAATCTAAAAGGATGATTGACAATCTTTCAAAGGTGAACTCATAGAATATATAACCTTATGCAACAGATTCAGGATAAAATTGGTTATGAATGGGTACGCCTATTGAATAGGAGACTATCTAAAGCTGAAGTTGGAGATTATGCACACCGACTACACCATGATGAACAAGGAATTGCATCGCTTCTTCATGCCCTGCATAGTTCAAAAGACAAAAGAATTGCAGGCAATGCAGCATGGATATTATCTAATTTGGACAAAACTGACAAGGAAATCTACTTATCGACATCCTACGACGAGATAGCAGATTTTGTGATGACCCAATCTGAGCATCCGCCGTGGATTGGTACTCTCTATAGTCTTTGACATGCCTGTAAAAGACACACCTCAGAATAGATTTGTTTGACTTCTGCCTGTCGGAATGATGGATAAAAGGAAAGCGATAGTACGCGTTCAATGATGATAAAAGATTTTCTGCTAAAATTTTGCAGTCATTTTCAGATTTGGCAAACGAGCTAATTTTGAATCTGGAATTACTGTCGAATGAAATGAAACCTAGTATTTCTTGTGCAAGCAAAAATGCACTTAACTATTTAAACAAATCAAACTGTTCAAGAAGACATTAAGATAGAGTGTAATATCAATAGCAATGAGATGCGCCGGATAAAACGCATAAAACCCATACTTTGCCACCTTGCCATGAATGAAGCCACGTGTTCCATCATAACAGGCAATCACCCCGCAAGCCAGTAAAGCGCCGACTATCCCATAGTGCATCATGAGCGGAAAGGCACAGAATAGCTGCGCCTTTCTACCCGAGGGAAAAAGAAGGATTGCTGACGTTCCCGAACAGGTAGAACACTACCATCATCAGAATCCCTCGCCACTCGTAGTCCACTCCGGACCAAGTGGCGAAACAAGCAATAGAAAGGATGACAGCCCCACAGGGGATGCCATCCTTTTTAATGCTTTTATCGCAGCCAGCGCCATCACGCCCAATGTCAGGGTGAAGAGTACATTGTGCGTCCCATCCGCTCCATTCAGCAGGTACCAGGGCAATTCACTGATTACGGCAAATCCCAGCAGTTGCAGAAAGTACTTCATCCGGTTTCGGGTATGCTGGAAGCCCTCTGCTATGAGGAAAGGCGAACACCGGAAAGGCACTGCGACCGAAGCAGCGCATGACCTCGTAAAAGAGTGTTCCGTGCTCCATCAAGTAGTAGGCACAGTGGTCTGCTACCATCGAAAGAACGGCAATGACCTTCAGTGCGCTACCACTCAATCGAATTGAAGTATTGGTAGAATGAATCATCTCCATTTCGCTGTATTACAATATTCTACATTCATCTGTAAAGGTGTTACTTCAAGGTGACTATGCCATACCCAGCAGTTCCTTGACCATTTTCTCCACTTCATCGTTCACCCGTTTGAAATTTCGGTTCAGCATGATTTCCTTCTCGCGGTCGTTCTTGAACTCATAGATTTTCGGCAGCGGTACATAGTGGTCCTCTTCGTCCTTAATCTTCTTCATGTCGAAGTGCGTCTTGCAGAAGTACTTCGTGGTCTTGAACTCCTCCGATTGCTCGATATCGAAGTGGTTCAGCATGCTGTCGTCCGTAGCCGTGAAGTCACGGGCAGCCTGACCCGCCAGCCAACCGGTCGCCATGTCCGCAATCTTGGCAGCAGGCACCAGGTAGTCCATCTTCTCGGAGATGGTGGTCGATACCTTGTTGTCATTGATGGAAATGGACCGGGAAGTCTGCTTCGCCTTGCCGAACACATCATTCTGCGCCCATTCCAGGGTTTCCTTGTTACGGGCAGCACCCATGAAGATGTTACCGCAAGTCGTAATAATCTTCTGCATCCCCACCTTGCCGTAGTCAGCCTCCAGCTGTGGCAGCTCCTGAAAACCCAGGGTCACCGCCACCTTGTTGGAGCGCGCTGTACCAATCAAGCGGTCAATCTTGTGGAAGTAGAGTGTGGGCAGCTCATCCACGATGATGCTCACTGGGATGTTTCCTTTGAGTTGACTCGGGTAATGAGTCGGTTCAGCACCAGTGCATTCAACGAACCGATGACCTGTTCCTTCTCCGGGTCGTTGGCAATCACCAGGTAGCTCGGATGGGCTTTGTCCGAAATCTTCAAGTCGAAGTCATCTCCCGTAAACACCCAGTAGGCTTCGGGAGATACCAATCGGGCGGCATTGACACGAAGGGTACCCACCATACCTTCCAACTGGTCGTTCGCCTTGTTCTCGTAGGCACTCTTGAAGGGAGCCATGAGGGAAGCAATCTTGTCGTCCTGCATCAGGATATTGAACACCTGGTCGTAGGACCTGCCTAAGAAGGACAGCACATGCGGCATGTCCGAATACTCCCCGGTGATGGTGTCCGGCTCTACTTCCTTGCCTTTTCATCTTCGTACCAGCAGCGTTCTATGTGAACTTGTTTGCCCGTCCGGTCCAAATACGAGAAGCCGTTTAAATCCACAAACATCCGGTCTTCATCCGTTGACACATCGTTTCCGTCTTTGTCCACAAAGTCCAGGATGATGTTTCCCTTTGTATCGAGTGCATGGTAATCTTCCCAGTTCCGTATCACCAGTTCCAGTTTATTTCCTCGGGTATAACCACTTCGGAGTCTTCTGCCAGAGAAACGTAGCGTTTCAGCTTCTTGCCGTTCTTGAAGCCTACCGGATGGAAGTTCACAAAGAAATAGATGATGGCTGCCAGAAAGTTCTCTGCCGAGTTGGTAAAGAAGGCTTCCGAACCGCCTTTCTTTTCACCGCTTCCCTTGTTCAGGGAAGCCAGCAAAGTAGCAGCGGTTTCCGATGCTGCCGCCAGGTCAGGAATGTACTTGCGCTGAATCGGATTGATGCGGTCGGATACTCTACATCCGTAAAGTTGATAATGCGAAAGCCACAGTTTTGTGGCAGTTTACCAGCTTACGGTTCTTGCAATACTGATAGAAAAGTGTCTTGGCCAATGTAGGGAACTTAAAATCGTAGCACATGATAGCAAATCCCTTTGGCAGCGTGCTGACGAATGAAGGGATCGATGATGCCGAAGGACTTACCCGAACCCGGCGTACCCAGTACAATCGTCCCACGGAAGGGATTGATGATGTTGATCCAGCCCTTGTGCATCTTCTGCTTCCAGTAGTAAATCATCGGGATGTTCACCGAATAGTCATTGGCTACCAAATCCTCCGACTGCTGGAACGATTCATTCTCGAAGTTGAAGCGGTCTTCACCCACCTTGTAGTTGTAATACTTGGCGATGCCGTCCAGTCCCTGATGCACCAGCATGGTACCTACGACCGAGCAGAGTGCGTAAAGAATGCGGTTGGCCGGAAAGCCGAACCAGCTCATGCCGATATTCATGCCGTGAAAGATGAAGCACATGCCGACTAACGTCAACCGGCCAGCACCGGATAGATGACCATCGTCTTGACATTGAACTTCAGCGCCTTCTTTGCCTTGGTCCCGATGCAGACTACACAGATACAGATCAGCTCTGCCACCTTGCAGCCCGATACGGAGTTGAACAACTTGAATCGGGCCAGAAGGTCCAGAATAAACTGCGTGACACGGTTATCCGCCGTGATGGCAAGATTCATCACAATCTCGATGATGAGAAAGATGTAGATGCAACTGCGGAAGTAGTTGTACATCTGTTGCTGTTCCCGGGTTTCTTCGAATGCCATTGTTATTGCATTTAAAATACACGTTAAACGATAATCAGAACGGAATCTTTACACCCAGTAAGAGTCCGTTGCGGAAGGTATCTCCATGCAGGAAGTTGACGTTGTTCTTCTGGATCAGCGAAAACTCCCAGCCGTTCTGAAAGACATAGCTGTATTCAAAGCCGGCTTCCACACCGAGGAAGAACTTCTTCTGGGTGGCTCCGAACTGAGGCCCCAAACGGAAGCGGAGCATACCGTTCTTGTAACGTGCCAGTCGCTGCTTATAGACCAATCCGCCATCCCAATAGTAACCCTTCCAGAACCGGCAACAGGTGGGTTTCTGCCAATGGTTCCCCACTTCACCGTAGATTTCTACGGCATTGCCATAGCTCAACGGATGTTCGTAACCAATCATTGCATTCAAGGTATTCGGAAACAGGAAACCGGCATTCAACGTGAGTTTCTTGTCCTGTGCGGATGCCGAAAGCACGGCAAACGCACAACAGATGATCATTAAAATCTTCTTCATATCGGGTCAGATTTAGCGGTAAATGTAATAGTAAGGATAGCATGAAGAGTTCTTCAGAATGTCCGAATCAAAGCCATCGGCATTGAGGATGTCTTCATATTCAATGGTGAGCGTAATGACACGGCCACTGATTTGGTTCTCTGAGATTTCCAGACGGAGCACCTTTTCATCCGGGAAGGTCAGCTTCTCAATTACCAGCACATTGCGGTAATTCTTCTTGAACTTCTTGACCGGATTCAACGAATAAACCGGTGTCAATTCAATGGTCTGCGAGTTGGTAGCTTTGGTTTCTTTCTTGTCCGTCAGCTTCACGCGAAGTTCCTCAATGTCGTAGGCAATCTTCGTCTTGTTTTGTAACGAATAATCAATAAAGAAGTAGTCCCCGATAGTATAGATGTTATTGACGATGGCCTTCATACCGTGGGCATTCGACACCACCTGATTGTACTTGCGCTTGCTACCATACACCGCCCACGCATAGCGCACCATTTCGGCCTTGGGCATCGATACCTCGGGGTTGATATAGGACTGGGTATCGCTGTAAGCTACCTCAAAGATGGAGGCTGCCATGTTGGGATAATGGGTATAAACCACGTCATACTGAGCGATATGGCGCTCTCCAATCAGGGTGATAGTACCCAGCAATTCATTCTCGTCAAAGGAGGTTTTGATGGAATCCTGCTCCAGATAAGGCTTGATGCGTACCATGTTGTCGGCACACTGGTTGCCCATAATCTTGGTTGTGGAGATGTCCACCAATTTGATGTTTTCGGGCATAACGATATGGGTAGTTACCTCACTGTTCACGTAGATCTTCTCCTTGGCTGCAGCCTGTACGACAATACCGAGAAGACCGAAGAAGAGTAAAAATAATTTCGCTTTCATATTAGGTAATTTTTATGATTTACTGATTTGATTATTCGTTGATTCCGTTACTTGTAAACTTGCTTACTCTATTACTTGTAACCTTACTTACTCTGTGATTAGTAAGATAGTTTACCTATTTTCATTCTAGACCTTTTACCTTGCTTCCTCCGAGTTAATCAGATACACAATCGTGTTGTACTTGATTTTTGCCTTGTTCTTGCGGATGTTGGACGAGATGGCAGAAGAAGCTGAGTTATAGACGTTTTGCAAGGCTTGCAGTGCCAGAGCTTCACCTGAGATGCCGGAACCGTAGCCATCTTCCGATTGGAAGTTTATGTTTTGCTGCACGGCACTGGAGCTGGCATCCTTCACGAACTCACGGAAGGAAGATTCCGGTACATAGAACCCTTCCATGCCGTCATTATCGAACACTGAAAGCTTCACGTTAATGAACTTATCACCGACCAGAATGCTGGTAATGGTAGCCTTCACACGCTTCTGTCCGAAGCCTGTCACTGTCCCATACAGGTAGGTGCCTTTCTTCAACTTGGTATTGCTAACGGTTATATCGTCCAGCAACTTGAAACGTAAACGAGTACCTTCCTTGGCTTTGGTGGTCTGGTCAATCATAGCGCGAATCAACTTGGCTTCCGCTATATCATCGGGTGAGGTCACTGTATGGAACTTCTCCGCATTGGTATCACCGGACTTGATGACGAGCTTGGGACGATTACGTTCCTTTTCGGCCTGACGGACCTTGGCAATGGAATCCTTCCGCTGCTTCTCTGCTTGTTCATCTCGGTCAAAGCGCCCGATACCCAATCCGCTTTCAATGGCCTTCTGACGTTCGTAACTCCTGCGTTGGATTTCCTCCAGGTCTTTAGCAAATTCATCCTGTGAGGTATAGCCTGCTGTTGTACCAGAAGAAATGGTTCTTTGACCTGTTTGGGAATTTCCTGTACTACCGGTAGCATTATTCCCCGTAGGCAAAGGAGTTGATGTGTCTTCTGGATTCGGCCAACGACCTTTCCAGTTCCTCCATTTCCCGTTGTTGACGAAGCCGTTCCGCTTCCGCTGCATCCAGCTTGTTGAGTTCGTCTTCGCTGTAGCCGTGCTCCAGTTCTTCGGCTTTCTTCTGTTCTTCACCGATGGCACCGATAGCGGTAAAGGCATCTTCGTCCCCAAAGCGGCGCGACATCTCATACATTTTATCTCCGGCTTCCTCCGCATTGGCTTGCGGCAGTTCCGTATTGATGCGGTCGGTGGCAATCGTCTGCTGGGCATCTTCGCCGCCCCGAACGTCTGCATCACAAAGTACACCAGCGCACAGAGGGGAATGAACACCACCAACGGGAAGATGTACTTGGGCTGTTTGAAATTGATTTTTCTGATCATGGATGGTCATTGTTTTGAAGTGATTTGACAATGGATTCCAGCCGGTTGTAACTTTGTACGATATCGATGGAATCCTGATGGCTTTTACGCGGTATCGCAATGAGCGAGTCCAGTTCCTCCCGAAGCAGCTGCCCTTCATGGGTCAACTCCGTCAACGTGGAACGGTGTATACTCTTGTTCGCCTGAATAGTGCGGAACCCAGCAAAAACGGGTTCCAACTGGGCAATACTGCTGACATCCGGCTCACGCTTGTCTGACAAGGTCATGCTGTCGATTGCCACAATACTTGCCAGCAGGAAAAACAGCGAACCGGTGACATAGGCAAAGGTGCGTCTGGGATGTTTCCTTGCCCAGATGTTGGCCAGACGGATGCGTCCTGCCAGGCGGTATCTGGTGCCGACGGCTCCCAGCTTGGGTTGCAGCCAGGAGCGTATCAGGTGATGCGTCTTGAGCCTGCTTTCCTGAAGTGTCTTTCTGAATGATTTCATGGGGGTACTTATTCTCTATAGGTTAGTAATCTAAATCTTTGTTTTCCAGCGTCCTCCAATTCGTAATCATCAGACCGTGCGGATTGTTCCGGGTACGGGGAACTGATTCGATGTAGCCTGTAGTGACCATGGAGCGTTTCAGGTCCCGAGTACGGCGCTTGATGAGCTGCGTTCCGTAGTAGGTAAATTTCCGTTCATGTTCGTCGAACTGAATGGAGTCACACATGATGGTACACACCGCTGAAGAAGAGATGATATCAGAGTAAAATCCGTTCTCATCCAATGCCTGCTTTGCTTGAGGGCCGTACCGTCCGCCATGTACATTGCCTTGCCGACCGTCCACTTGATGTAGTCGTTGTCGGGCGGCAGGTTGAAGAAGTACTGATGGAAGAGCTGGATATGTGCCTTGGCTTCCATCGTGAAGTTCGCTTCCAGCTGGGCACGCTGTGCCAGGAAGGGAATGTCACCGTCCAGTATGTAAATCTGCTCCCGTTCTTTCGTCACGAGCGAGATGCAGCACCAGACGGTGAACCCGCAGATGAGGGTGCAACCACCTATCGTGGCCAGCACCGTCATCAGGGCGAGTTTCGTTTTCTGTGCTAAGGATTCTATAAGCATAGGGAATGGTTTGAGTGATTACTTCTTGTTGTTGCTGTTCTTGGATTTGCTCGGTCTGACTAGAGAAGCGGCACCGCTGGCTGCAGAGCCGACCACACTTCCTGCCATACCTCCTGCCATCGCTGTCATGCCCATCACGGTACTGCCGGCTGCTGAACCTGCACCCGAACTGATACCGCCCGGAATGAGCCACGAAGCCACTTCGGGCACAAAGCGGATGATATAGGCACCCACCAGCATCCCCATGGCATACATACAGTTGGAACCGATACCCTGCAGTCCCAGTGCACCAATCTGTTCCCAGGAGTTTACCGAACCGTGAAGCAGATGGTTGTAGGCAATCAAATCCTGTTGCAAGTTATAAAGCAGGATGAAGTCGATGTAGTAGATGCACATATAGGTGACGAAGCCCCACAACGAGAGGGAAAGGAACTTCGACATCCACTGGCTCCAGGCCGAGTTCCAGGGCGGAGCCAGGGACAGGGCGAACATGATGGGACAGAAAATCATCATGATGGCCATGAAGATGCGCTGCGCCACCAGAATGCCGTAGTAGGACATCTGGAATATCAGTTCCCCCCACAAAGCGGATGACATCGTTGATCCATTCGCTCATCTTGGTTTCAGCCGCCACCGCTGCCCGCTGGGCATAGTTG
>VOFG01004543.1_pt1 | contig 18540 bp, 28 predicted proteins | sample 5384171 | NCBI WGS metagenome assembly VOFG01 (sample SAMN12384726, study PRJNA508395) | human gut metagenome | isolation source: healthy gut F | host: Homo sapiens
GATATAGTGAGATTTCTAACACATCACCTTTGGCAATTTTGTATTTTGAAATTTCCATCCATATCAGTAATCGCACCAGTAGCTGTTCCTTTCACCAGAATGCTAACTCAATTAAAGGTTCACCTTAGTGCATCTGTTACTGTTCCCGTTGCAACGATTGGTGTTTTTTCTGTTGTTCTACTTCTTTCTTAGTAGAAAGTACAATATGCTTATCGACTATTGAATAACTGATATTTGTTCCTTTAAACAGCTGACCCATAACGTTAGTCAGCGACTCTTTAGAAAACTTTAATAGATATGACACGATTTAATATCGACGTCATTTGTGTTGTATACTGACATTGAAGTTTGTTTCTCTATCTCTTTCAATGCAGTATTTAGAGGTACCTTCGATAGATTAAGGGTAATCATTCGTTCCTGCCCATAAGCTGAGGCAAAACTCGAAAAACAATAAAAGGAAAAATAACAAGTATGGAAACTTGTGTTTTATAATTTCTTTCATCTTATTCTTTTAATTAGAAATAGTTTTTAGGTAGTTAACAAACATGTGCGGGTAATAAATATAACCGCCACTCATACAAAGAGATCTATGTATCTCTGTTTCTCATATTTATAAATTTAAAGGTTACACTAAAATGATTTTTTCATAGCGCTTATTCATCAGTAATACATTTGATACTGCAACCATACTAAACGAAAATAAGATTTTTTCGTAAAAATGGTTAGACTAAGCATTTTTAAAAATAAATACATAATCATTTGATAAATAGAGCATTAAGTAGTTCTGAAAAAAACTATTCAATTTATTACATTTGCATGCAATTTGCATATATTCAAATAACAGATAGATATAAAAAGAATCATTTTATGTTCAAATATTCAAAAGATGGAGTTTCTGTATTGACCATATTAGACACCAGAAGGGCTAAAATTAATGGATTATTTCAGTTAAAGTTCAAGTCGTATTTAGGAGAAAGCAGAAATATTATTCTACGGGGGAAAGAATTGTCAAAGAAGACTGGGATAGATTGTTAAAGGCAAAAGTCAGTTATTAATGGAGGTAAGGACTGATATCGAAAGTAGTTTTTCTATTATAAAACAACAAGTTAGCGAACTTATCCAAAAAGGAGAATTTAGTTTTTGAAATATTGAGTATCAGACTTGGAAGGCATACGAAAGAAATCAATCTGCGTACATTTTCGAATTAAAGATGAAGGAATTAGAGGATAATGAGCAGGCAAGTACATATTTAAATTATCGAAGTGCTTTGAAGAGTTTAGAATGTTTTGGTGGTACCAATATTCCATTAGACAGAATTACTGTGGAGTGGCTGAAGCACTGTGAGCGGTTTTGGATTTCTAACGGTAAGAGCTATTCAAGTGTGAGTATTTATTTTCGAACCTTAAAGTGCATATTAAACCGTGCAGTACGAGATGGAATACTGAAAAGAATCATCATTTCCTTTTGGAAAAGAATAAATATGAAATACCAGAAGGACATGGTCGAAAGCTGGCTCTCACTCTTCCTGAGATAAAAGAGTCATGTCTTTCAGGATTCTACCAATGAATTAGAGGAATTTCGTGATTTATGGTTCTTCTCTTATTTATGTAATGGAATTAATTTTATGGATCTGTTATTTCTCAGTACTCAAATATTGTAGATGGAGAAATCTGTTTTATACGTTCCAAAACATCAGGACTACTAAACATAGTAAAAAAGAAATACGTGCTACTATAACTCCTGAGATGTGGGATATCATTCATAAGTGGGGAAACCCTAATATAAGCCCACAAACCTATATTTTTAAATATGCCAAAGGAATGAAGATGCTTTTGAAAAGATCAAATTAGTGCGTCGTATCGTTACTAAATGTAATAGAAAATTAAAAAAATAGCCCAAGGTACAGGTATTGCTCAACTGACTACTTATACGGCAAGACATTCATTTGCGACAGTACTAAAACGTGGTGGAGCCAAAACGTCTTATATTTCAGAAAGTCTTGGTCACTCTAATTTAACTGTTACTGAGAATTATTTAGCATGTTTTGAAAAGGAAGAGGATTAGAAATGCTCGACTACTGACTAATTTCGATAATAAAATGTAAATTTGAATGGTGCATGCAAATTGTATGCACAACGCTACTTTTTGTGTTTATTGCATAGGCATAAAATAAATGAGTATACGATAATATGATGAATTATAGAAAAAATCTCATTGTGTCTAATATCATTACAAGATATGATTAAGCATATGGTTAATCATATCTTGTAATGTCATTTTATAAATAATAGAAAACATGAAATCAGTAAAATCAGCACATTCTTAAAAAATGCATATTTAATGTGTCTAGAATGTAATATATTACACTAAACTATATAAAATTAGAAATAAAACCTTTATTCTTGATTTGTATTCAACGGACTGATTTAAATAAACGTTATTAATAATTATATGGTTATTAAATCGTTTAAAAAATACAGGCGTTTTAATATAAATAACAATATATAGAATCATATTGTCATTTCAGAATCAAGCGAAAAATTAAATCAAATAGAGAAAAAGTTCTTTCAAAGTGCCCATATTTATCTTGGTTTTAAAGGAACTGGTGTTTCCTTTAAAACCAAAATACTAAATTCCTTTTAAACCAACACTGCTCCGTTCGTATATTTTAAAAGGCTCTTTCATAGAATTGAAGATGGCATTTTTTATGCACTAAGCAATTGTTTTATGCAAACACATCGCATAATCTTGCAATAAATTATACATTTTTTGCTATTTATTAGATTTCATAGACTTTGACTACCTGGCTATTCTTAAAAATAGAACATAAAGAAGTATAAAACAGCTATAAATTCATTACTCCCAAGCAATCACGTTGACCAATGCCCAGCCATTGAAAATAACAATGGGGAAGATACACAAAAAATTGGATGAAGTTGTTGTTACTGCTTTGGGTATCAAACGTTCTGAAAAAGCACTTAGCTATAATGTGCAGAAAGTTAACAATGATGCTTTAACTTCCGTAAAGGATGCTAACTTCGTCAATAGTCTAAACGGAAAAGTGGCTGGTGTGAATATACAACGCAGTGCTTCCGGTGTAGGAGGTAGTACTCGTGTTACAATGCGTGGTAACAAATCTATTAGCGGAGATAACAATGTTCTATATGTAGTTGATGGTGTACCAATTGGTAATCAAAGCTGACAGAACTGGCGACGGAACAGGATTCGGAAGCGGCAGAACTTCAGGTGAAGGTATCGCCAATTTCAATCCGGATGATATTGAAAGTGTGTCAGTATTGACTGGACCGTCTGCTGCAGCATTGTATGGAGCAAGTGCAGCAAATGGAGTAATCTTAATCAATACGAAGAAAGGCGAAAGCTGGAAAAATGCGTATAGATGTATCTTCTTCAGTAGAGTTTATGACACCGCTCACAATGCCTAAATTCCAAAATAGATATGGAATATCAGGAAACTATTATTCGTGGGGAGATAAACTGGAAAATCAATCATCGTATGATCCTAAAGACTTCTTTGAATTAGGGGCAACCTTTAATAATTCATTTAATCTTTCAACCGGAAACGATAAGAATCAGACTTATTTTTCGATTGCTGCTGTAAATTCTGATGGTATTGTCCCCAATAACAAGTACCACCGTTACAATGTGACATTGAGAAATACTGCTAAATTCTTGAATGATAAGTTGACATTAGATGCATCTGCAAGTTATATACGTGAGTATTATAACAATATGATTTCTTATGGAACTTATTTTAATCCAATTGTTGGCGCATACTTATATCCGCGCGGTGAAGATTTTGAGAAAGAGAAGTATTTTGAACGCTATAATAGTGAACTCGGATATTCTCAACAGCAATGGAGTCCCGGAGATTTTGGCATGGATATACAAAATCCATATTGGATTGCCTATCGTAACATTCGTCCGGAAGTAAAAGACCGTTATATGTTATATGCCTCTTTAAAGTACGATATTACCAACTATTTGAATGTGGCAGGTCATTGTACGTTTAGATAATACCTATACTGAAAAGGAAGATAAACGTTATGCATCTACCATAAACACATATGCTAGTACAAACGGACGCTATACATACTCTAACGAGACGTTTCGACAGAAATATGCAGATATAATGGTAAACTTCGATAAACAGTTTGCTGAAATCTATCATGCTACGATCAATGCAGGAACTTCTTTTCGAAGAATATGATACAAAGGACGTGGATATGGAGGGCAGTTGCTATTAGTACCGAATAAATTTGTATATAGTAATATAGACCCGACGCAGAGCACCGCAAGTCAAACTGGTGGAGACAGCCGCAGGAGAAATTTTGCTGTATTTGCTTCTGCTGAGTTATCATGGAATTCGGCCTTATACCTAACCTTGACAGGGAGAGCCGATAAGCCTTCTCAATTGGTAAACAGTGATGATCCGTGGATTTTCTATCCTTCGGTTGGTTTTGTCTGCCATCGTTACTGAACTGTTACCCAATAATATTAAAAGAGAAATTAGAGCCAACTTTAGGTTTCCTGAAAGTCAGAGCCTTCCTATACAGAGTGTAGGTTCGCCGATCCCCTATACAGGGTTAACTCCTGGAACTCTCACTCACGAACTTGAAGGAGGAACCTTTAAACCTTTTAAATATTATCCGATTTCCAATCTGAAAGTTTGAAAGAACTCGTTCTTATGAAGTAGGTCTTGATTCCAAATGGTTTAATAATACAATAACTTTCGGAGTTACGTATTATCATTCAAATACATATAATCAGTTACTGAAAGCTACATTGGGTAGTAATTTTGAATATATGTTTGTACAAGCCGGTAATGTTCAGAATAGAGGACTTGAATTAAGTTTAGGATTTGACAAGAAATTTGGTGATTTTAATTATAATACAACGTTCACTGCGACGACAAATAAAAATAAAATAATCCAATTGGCACGTGATGTCTTGAATCCGGTAACAAATACCTTGATAGATTTAACGGATATTCAGGTTGGGCGTTTCCGTTTGAGAGAAGGAGGAGAAATTGGTACTGTATATGCAAATGAATGGCTAAAAAGAGATGGTGATAATTATATAGACTATCAGCCAGGTCAGGCATTAACTACAGAAACCACCTCACCCTACAAGCTAGGTAGCGTGAACCCTAAATGGAATTTGGGATGGCAGCATGGATTTAGTTACAAAGGATTTAATCTTAACTTGTTGTTCACAGGCTCGTATTGGAGGAATCGCAATATCTAAAACACAAGCTATGTTAGACAGATATGGAGTATCTGAAGCATCAGCAGATGCACGTGATGCAGGTGGTGTATCATTAGGATATTTCAAAGTTGATCCAAAAACTTATTATGATGCAGTTTCTAATTTGGATGCCTACTATACATACTCAGCAACTAATGTGAGATTGCAGGAAGCCAGACTGACTTATACTTTCCCCAATAAATGGTTTAAAGGAACTGTTAATAATTTGAGCTTGTCAGTATACGGTACTAATTTATGGATGATATACAATAAGGCCCCTTATGATCCTGAACTAACAGGCTTCCACTGGTACTTTTGGTCAAGGATACGATTACTTTATGTTACCCAGCCAGTCTACTTATGGATTGAGTTTGAAATTTGGATTCTAAAATAAATAAAGGAATTGAATATGAAAAATATATAATTCTGCTTTTGGCACTTTGTTCTATGTCAGCATTTGTGATTATGAAGGCTGTCAATACCAATCCTTACGGTGTCTCCGATGGGGAATTAGGTCCTCTTAAATATGGTGCCCGTTTCATGAATATGCAGCAAAGAGTGATCCCTATAGGTTCACCTAGTTTGACAACTGGACCTGGAAATGATTTACAAAATACTGATTTGATATCTTCTGGTAACTATATTGGTTATTTTGGCAATAATAATAATTGGGGATTTAATAATGAGGCTAATTGGAATTTTACAGATAGTAGAATGAATTATGCATATCAGAACTTTTACTCGCAAATCTTTTTGCCCTGGAATGAAATATATGAAATCGCTAAAGATTCGGATTCCCCATCAGAACAAGCTATATTGGAGATTGCTAATATTGTCAGAAATATAGCATGGTTGCGAGCTACAGACGTTTTCGGTCCTATTGCTTATAACTCAGCAGGTGATGGAAGTATTGCGCAAAATTCGACAGCCAGGAAGTTGTTTACAGAAGCATGCTGGCTGATCTGTCAAAATCAGTAGAATTGCTGAATACAATATCTTATAGTGTGATGGCTCAGTACGATTTGATATACAATGGCAATGTTCAAAACTGGGTAAAACTGGCTAACTCATTAATGTTGAGAATAGCTGTCAGAGTACATTTTATAGATGAGACTTTGGCTAAAGAATATATTACGAAAGCATTAGATCCTAAAAATGGCGGTGTTATTGAAGATATTTCAAGTGAAGCAAAGATCAAAAGTTCTGATAAAATGCCATTGCTGAATTCAATGTTAGCATCTGTCAATGAATATAACGAAACAAGAATGGGCGCCACTATTTGGGGATATTTGGATGGATATAAAGACCCTAGGTTAAGTGCATATTTTACTGAAGGAACATATGGTTCTGGCAGTTGGGCGCAAACAGGTTATTTTCCGGTTGCACCGACGAATAGTAAATCTAAATCGGAAACCTCATATTCTGCAAAATTTGCATCGCGTCCGAAAGTAGATTCCAATTCTCCTTTATATTGGTTCAGAGCATCCGAAACTTATTTTCTGAAAGCAGAAGCTGCTCTATACAATTTGATAGGTGGTGACCCCAAAACGTTCTATGAACAAGGAATAAATATTTCATTTCAAGAGCAAGGAGTCAGTGGAGTTGCCACATACCTGTCAGGAACAGGTAAACCAACCGGACTCACTGGTAGTAATTACAAATATGGCACTTATAACCATGATTTAAGCATTGGAAATACTTCACCCAAATGGGATGATTACACAGGAAATTTGAGTAAGCAAGAAGAACAGTTACAGAAAATTATTACGCAAAAATATCTGGCACTATATCCGAACGCTGTGGAAGCCTGGACCGAAGATCGCAGAACCGGTTTCCCATATTTAATGAAACCTATGGATGAAGCTGCTCCTGGAAGAATTGGCGCCTCAATAGAAGATTGCAGAGTTCCTGAACGCTTTAGATTTGCTCCTACAGCCTATAATTCCAATCCTAATATGGCTGAAATTCCAACATTGCTGGGAGGTGGAGATATAGGAGCTACTAAATTATGGTGGGTACGTTCAAACAGGCCCAAACAACCTAATCAGTAATAATGATATTCATTTTTAAGAAAAGAAAATTATGAAATTATTAAAGTATTTGTGTATAGGTATATCTGCCTTAAGTATACTAAGCTGTTCTGACTGGACATCTGAAGAAAAGAGGTTTTTGAGAATCAAGAAGGAATGCACCGTCTGATTCCCCTAATAGAAGCCCAAACCGAAGAAGATCTTACACCGACCATGCGTGAATATTTCGCTCAAATAAGAGAATATAGAAAAACTCCTCATGTGAAAGGCTTTGGTTGGTTTGGTAACTGGACTGGAAAAGGAAACAACGCTCAAAATTATTTGAAGATGTTACCCGATAGTGTAGATTTTGTATCTCTCTGGGGAACAAGAGGTTACCTTTCTGATGAACAGAAAGCAGATTTGAAATTCTTCCAGGAAGTGAAAGGAGGAAAGGCATTATTATGTTGGATTATTCAAGATTTGGGAGATCAGCTGACTCCTAAAGGATTGAATGCAACGCAATATTGGGTAGAAGAAAAGGGACAAGGAAACTTCATTGAAGGAGTAAAAGCATATGCAAATGCTATTTGTGATAGTATTGAAAAGTACAATCTTGATGGTTTTGATATTGACTACGAACCTGGATATGGACATTCCGGAACTTTAGCAAACTACCAGACAATCAGTCCTAGCGGTAATAATAAGATGCAGGTTTTCATTGAAACTTTAAGTGCCCTTACGTCCTGCTGGAAGAATGTTAGTTATGGATGGTCAGCCGGATCTCTTATCTACAGAAACTTCAAAATTGGTTGATCATTACATCTATCAGGCATACTGGGAATCAAGTACTAGTTCTGTAATTTATAAAATAAATAAACCGAATCTGGACGACTGGGAGCGTAAAACAATTATTACCGTAGAATTTGAACAAGGGTGGAAAACTGGTGGTATAACTTATTATACAAGTGTACGTCCTGAATTGAACAGCATGGAAGGGAATCAGATTCTTGACTATGCAACACTCGATTTGCCCAGTGGTAAGAGAATAGGTGGTATAGGTACTTATCATATGGAGTATGACTACCCTGAATGACCCTCCTTACAAATGGTTGAGAAAAGCCTTGTATTTTGGTAATCAGGTATATCCTGGTAAGTTCGATTAATATTAAAGAATGACTATTATGAAAAAGAATATTTATTTAGCTGTTCTGTTATTCTTAACAGGTTGTCAAAATGAGTTATATAAAAATCCTTTGGATGATTTTCAAAGTGAGCAAGGAGTATATATAGCTAATAACGGCGTATTACAAAGCTTTTTGTGGAAGAAGGCAAAGATGTGGAAATTAAAGGGCTGCAAGTAGCTTTAGCTGTTCAAGATACTAAAGAAATAAAAGTTACATTGGAGGCTGGTAATCAAAGCTCAGTTAGATGCTTATAATGCTAAAAATGGAACTAACTATATAGTACTTCCTAAAGAGATGTATGAGATCTCACAGAAAATAACATTTATGCCTCTTTATGCAATGATGGATGTTCCTATTTCTTTGAAGAATGTAAAATTCTCACTAGAAGGTAACTATGCTTTGCCTATACGTATTACAGGAGGTGACGTGAATATTATCAGAGGGCAAGAAGAGACTTTACTTGTACTTGAGCAAAAGAGTGAATAAAAGCGCTCCGGATAAGTACAAGTGGAAGTGGTTCGGGGAGCGAGGATGATAAAATGTTCCCTAACGATTTCAAAGTTGATCAATGGACAATGGAAGTTATGGTCAATAGGGCTAGTTACAAAAGTAACAATCGTTCTATTTGTGGAACTAAATTGGTTGCCAATGCTGGTCCTATGGATGAGATTTATACTCGTTTCGGTGATGTAACTATTAACCCTAATCAATTACAAATTAAGACAGGGAAGCTCTCAGATTGATGTTCCCGCTGACAAATTCTCTGCACAGCCTGACACTTGGTATATGTTAGCTTTTTCGTATATGATGGTCAAAAGAATTATGTATACGTGAACGGAGTGCTGGTTGCTGACCGGGAAATCAGAACAGGTCCTTATGGATTGATTGGCTTTTGGATTGGTGGTTCAAACGAGCTGATTCGTGAGGTTCGTTTTGGAAAACGGCCAGAACTTCGCAAGAGATAGCTTCGAATATATGGAAGATGGTAAATCCTGACGATGACAATTTACTGCTTTATTATCCATTGAATGGGAAGAAGAGGGATAGTGCTACCGGAGAAATTACAGAGGATGAGACTCTGCTTTGGGACTGGAGTAAGAATGGTAAGAATTTACCCAAGCCATCAAGTTATTCTTTTGATGATAACAAAGGGAACGGGTTTATATTCCCACCGCAAGAATAGCAACAAACTACAATAAATTGTACATATAGAAAAGGCTGCCTTTGGAATGAGGCAGCCTTTGTTTTCTATACATTGTAAATAATAACAACATAAATAAAGAGAAAGAACTATCCACTCAACAATTCATATATTTACACAAATATACAAATTATCAAATACAAATATCAATGGTTATATTTAGTATGAGATGTTCTTCTCTCATACTACTCCGCATATCTCCCAATCAATCACGCTTGCCAACGCCCAACCCCTAAAAGTCACAATGGGTGAAGACACGCAAACCTTGGACGAAGTAGTAGTTACTGCGTTGGGTATCAAACGTGAACAAAAAGCGTTGAGTTATAATGTACAGCAAGTAAAGGGAGATGAATTGACTAATATAAAGGATGCTAACTTTATTAATGCTTTATCAGGAAAAGTAGCTGGCGTAACAATAAATGCTTCTTCAGCCGGTGCTGGGGCTGCGGCTCGTGTAGTTATGCGTGGTACAAAGTCTTTGGAGAAAAATGATAATGCACTTTATGTTATTGATGGTATTCCAATGTTTAATGTAAATTCAGGAGATAATGCTGGAGGTACGATGAACAAACAGCCAGGATCTAATAGCGTAGCTGATATTAATCCTGAAGATATTGAGAGCATGACAATTTTAACAGGACCTTCCGCTGCAGCCTTGTATGGTTCGGATGCTTCTAATGGAGTTATTCTTATCACTACTAAAAAAGGTACTGTAGGAAAAGTGCAAATTTCTTATAGCAATAGTACAAGTTTTCATCTCCGATGATGATGCCGAAGTTTCAGAATATTTATGGTAATCGTGAAGGAGAGTTAGGCAGTTGGGGGAGCTTGATGGATACTCCTAGCAACTTTGATCCATCTGACTTCTTCAATACGGGAATGACGGAGATGAATGGTTTCACGTTGACCACTGGTACTGAACAAAATCAAACTTACGCATCTGTCTCTACTACAAACTCTACAGGTATCTTACCTAATAATGCTTATAACCGCTATAATTTCTCTATTCGTAATACCGCTAAATTCTGTGATAATAAGTTGAGTCTTGATTTGGGAGCTCAATATATTATTCAAAATAATAAGAATATGGTAGGTAGTGGCAATATTTTAATCCTTGGTATCTCTTTATCTTTTCCACGAGGTGAAAACTTTCAGGAAGTACAGATGTATGAACGCTATAGTGAGGCTCGAAACCTTATGGTACAATATTGGCCGGAATCTATATTTGGTACTGATTTGGATATGCAAAACCCATATTGGATTATGAATCGAATGCAGAATGAAGCTTTCTAAACGTCGTTATATGTTTAATGCTAGTCTGAAATGGGATATAACAGATTGGGTGAATGTAACAGGGCGAGTACGTGTGGATAATTCAGATAGCGATAGTTATGAAAAGTATTATGCTAGTACACGAGGTACTTTTACAGAAAGTAGTTCTAAAGGTTATTATGGACATACTAAACAAAATGATCGGTCTGTTTATGCTGATGTAATGGCTAGCATAAATAAGAATTTCTTTGATGACAAACTTTCATTGAATGCAACTGTTGGTGCTTCTATTAATGATATTCAGGAAGATGCTATGTATCTAAAAGGGAGGATTGGAGCAAATTCTAATTTCTTCCATTATGGCAATATTAATGTCAATACTTCCAAGCGTAATGAATCAAAATGGCATGATCAAGTACAAAGTGTTTTTGCAAGTGCAGAATTAGGATGGAATCATCAATTGTATTTGACTGTCACTGGGCGTAATGACTGGGCATCTCAATTAGCTTTTACCAGCAAAGGTTCCTACTTTTATCCGTCTGTTGGTCTGTCATGGCTTGTTAGTGAATCTGTAAAGCTACCAAAAGCTATTTCTTATTTGAAAGTTCGTGGTTCGTGGGCGGAGGTCGCTTCTTCCCGTAATCGATACCTTACCCAAATGCAATATACTTATAATGAGCAAACAAATACATATGAATATCCTGCAAGTCATTATAATACTAATCTGAAACCAGAAAATACAAAATCATGGGAACTAGGCGTCAATGCTAAATTCCTTGGCAACCGTATTAATTTAGATATGACCTTCTATCGTTCTAATACCTTCAATCAGACATTCTATGTTGATGCATCGGCTTCCATCTGGATATAAGAATAATATTTGCAGACTGGTAATATTCAGAATCAGGGTATTGAAGCTGGCTTTAGGATATTCTGATACATTTGATAAAGTGAAGGTATCTACAAATTTCACTTACACTCTTAATCAAAACAAGATCGTTAGTTTAGCGAATGGTGCCATCAATCCGGAAACTGGCGAAGCTATCGAAATGGAGTATTACTCAAAAGGAACATTGGGAACTAGTGGTGGTCCGACTTTAAGACTCTATGAAAACGGATCAATGGGAGATATTTATATCAATCAGCGTTTGCGTCAGTCTCCTAATGGATATATTTGGAAAGACCCCTCTAATGGAAGTTTGGCTATTGAAAATACGGAATACCGCAAGGTTGGCTCTATTCTTCCTAAATATTATTTGGGATGGAATGGTAGTGTTGCTTGGAAGGGATGGAATCTTGGATTTGCATTCACCGGGCGTTTTGGAGGATTAGTTGTATCGGATACACAAGCCATGATTGATAAATATGGTGTATCTGAAAGTTCTGCAGTTGCTCGTCAGGCAGGCGTGTATGGGTTGGAGACAGTAAAGTGGATGCTGAGGAATATTATAGTAAAGTAACTACTGCTGTTGGTACTTATTATACATATAGTGCAACGAATATTCGCCTTTCTGAACTGGCTTGAGCTACCAACTTCCTAAAACATGGTTCAAAATCATGTAAATATGACACTGGGGCTTACAGGAAAGAATTTATGGATGATTTATTGTAAAGCACCTTATGATCCGGAAAGTACATCTTCTGTCACTAGTAATTTCTATCAGGGGTTGACTATTTTCAACAACCTAGTTTGAGAAGTCTCGGATTTAATGTCAAACTAACATTCTAGTTTAGATTATGAAAAGAATAAGATAATAAAGAAGTTTGCAAAACTGTCTGTGTATACTTTGTTAGTAGCACTAGGAACAGGTTGTACCGATAAATTTGAAGAGTATAATACAAATCCCTTTTGGACCTAAACCTGACCAAATGCTGGGTGATAATGCAATCACCGGATCATTGATTAAAAGCATGATTCCTGCATTAGTAGAAGGACAACAGAACAATTCACAGATGTTGGATCAGATGATTGGATCTGAATATGGTGGAGAAATTACTTGTATCGCCCAATGGGGTAATGGAGGTAATTATTATACTTACAATCCAAGAGTTGGGTGGTATGGAAATATGTTTGATACTACTATGCCACAGATTTATACCGGATATTTCCAGATACGTGATCTTTCTGATGGCAAAGGATTGGCTTATCAATGGGCACAGATTCTTCGTGTGGCAACTTCACTTAAAATTAGTGATTGTTATGGACCGATTCCTTATTCTCAAATTACAGGAACTGCTTTTACTGTAGAATATGACAATATGGAGGATCTTTATAAACACATGTTTGATGGTTTGGATGAAACGCGATTTCCGCTTTTAAAGTAGCAGTGTTAGGTAATGAAGATATGAGTTCTTTATCAGAATACGATCTTGTATTTAATGGAGATTTTAACAAATGGGTGAAATTTGCCAATTCTTTAAAGCTTCGTATGGCAATGCGCATTTCTAGTGTTTCTACAGCACTTGCCAAGGAGAAAGCAGAAGAAAGCTGTTTCTGATGTAATTGGTGTGATGACATCTGCATCAGATGCTGCATATAGTAAATATAATGACGGTATGAATCCATATTATCGTGTTACTTCTTCATGGAATGAAATTCGTATCAGTGCTAATATCACTTCATATTTAAGCGGTTATAATGATCCTCGTTTGGCTAAATATGCATCAGAAGCAGATGCTTCTATCGGTGGAGGACAAATAGGAGTGCGAAATGGTATTTACCAAAGTGCTACAACTCAGGCAAATTATACAAAATTCTCCCGCCTGAATATTGGTATAGATGATGAATTGCTCATTATGTCTGCATCTGAAGCTCTTATTTTTTACGTGCAGAAGGCTGCATTGATGTATAAATGGAATATGGGAGGAACTCCCAAAGAACTTTATGACGCAGGAGTGACAGTGTCTATGGAAGAACGTAAAGCTACTATTGGCGATTATTTGAAAAGTGAAAAGGTTCCTGCTGCTTACAGTGATCCTTCGGATTCAGGGTAAGGATATAGCAGCAGTGTCAACTGTAACTCCGAAATATAATGAATCAGCAAGTGTTACAGAGAATTTGGAGCGTATTTTGATTCAGAAGTGGATTGCCAATTTTTCCGAATGGTTGGGAAACGTGGGCTGACATTCGTCGTACAGGTTATCCTAAACTATTCCTATCGTGAATAATCTGAATACAGATGGGGTGACAGTGCAGCGTGGTATGCGTCGTTTGCCTTTCCCTCAGTCAGAATATAATACGAATAATGCAAATGTGAAAGCAATTGTATCAATGTTAGGTGGTGCAGATAACTCTGCCACAGATCTTTGGTGGGCTAAAGAAAAATTAAATCAGAACGTTAAAATAATTTTTATTATGAAAACGAGCAAATTGAAAAAAATAATATACGGAATAGGAATTTCTCTCTTTTTTCGCAGGGATTCTTAAATATCGCATGTAGTGATTGGACCGACATAGAGGCGAAAGATTATTATGAACCTCCTACGCAAGGTTATGAAAATAATTTGAAGGATTATTTTAACTCTCCACATAAGATTATGTTTGGCTGGTTTGGTAACTGGGCAGGTAAGGGAGGTTCTTCCATGCAATATGCTTTATGGATTACCGGACAGTACGGATTTTGTGAGCCTTTGGCTCTGTTGGGGAAATCTGACGGTTGAGCAACAGGCTGATTTAAAAGACTTTCAGGCTAAGGGTTCCAGAGCAGTGCTTTGTTGGCGCAGGAGATATTGGTGATAATCTCACACCGGGGGTAACGATGATGCAGTGAAGGAAGCGTTTTGGGCTTTGATCCTAAAGATGAGCAATCTTGCATTGAGGCTGCTAAGAAATATGCACTTGCTATTGTAGATACATGTAACAAATATAATATCGATGGATTTGATTATGATATTGAGGATTGGGGACTTTAATGAACTCCAGTATGCCATCAGTACCCAATGCGTTTATGAAGACTTTACGTGAGGAGTTTGATAAGACGGGGAAAATGTTGGTTGCTGATATCCCTGGTGGTGCAGGTTGGTTGAGCTTTTATGAAGTGCTTTCAGAGAAACAGTTCTAAGTCTTGATTATATAGCTTGGCAGACCTATGAACTAGGACATTCTGGATTGATTCTTTCTTTGAAGCCTGTACGTAGAAGTCACCCTAATGTCTTTAAAGAAGCTATGGGGAAATCTATTGTGACTGCAACTTTTGAAAGAGCAGTGGATAAGCATTACTTTACCGAGCAACAGAGCTATCATCCGGCTTGTGGAATAGAACATGCAGGTATGGGGGCTTATCATATTGAGTATGATTATCCTGGAAATCCTGATTATCCACAGTGCGTGCAGCTATTGCTGCACAGAATCCTCCTATTAATAACTAAAAGAAAGGGTTAAACAATGAAGAGAATATCTTTACTTAAAATAATGGCATTTGGGGTACTGGCACTGGTCCATACTGCATGTGAAAATGCTAAGTATGATGTTATAGATAATTTAGTCTATATAAATGAAGCGTCTACATCCAAAACTAAAGAATTGACATTGACAGAGGGTACGACGCGTACTTCGTTAACTGTACGTTTGGTGAATATTATTAATCAAACAATAAAAAGCTAATTTATTTATTGACGAATCTGTATTAGATGCTTATAATAAGAAGAATGAAACTAATTATAAAATGCCTCCTAAAGAATATATATCATTTCCTGAATCAGTGACAATTGAAGCAGGTTCTGTAAGTGCAGATCCTGTGAATGTTGATATTAAAAGTTTTGAAGCTGAAGGCGGTGCTCAATATGCAATTCCCATCAGTATTAAGAATGTGGAAGGAGGTATTGAGAAGTCGGAATCCTCTTCCAGTTTTTTATTGGTTCTTGTGAAGCCTTTGAAACAAAAGTTTCTGTTCCTAAATTAACATGGTATAATGGTATGCATGCAGCCCCGGAAGGAGCTCTTTTGGGGGTTAGCTTTTGCCAAATTATACATTGGAATGGTGGAGTAAAGTCACCTCTAAATCAGGGAACGGTGGATATACTAAGAATAATCAGGCTATAATAAACTCAGGAGGTTTAGGGACAGAACTATATATACGGTTTGGTGACTTAATCTATTCCGAGAATGGTAGCTATAAAATAATTTCCTACAAGTAAAACGATGGGGTCTCAATTTGATACAGGTGATCCAACTAAGGGAAAAGGTTTAGAAGCACAAAAATGGTATCATTTTGCAGTGAGTTATGATGCAGCATCCGGTACTACTTTATTGTACCAAAATGGTACTGTAGTTGCCTCATTATCTTCTTCAATAGGACAACCGATGAATATTGATCAATTTCAGATGATTTCTTCAGGAGAAGAATATTTTCCGGATTTCTGTGAAATGTGTCAGGTTCGTTTTGGAAAGTTACACGCACAGTTAATCAGATAAAGAAATCTATGTATACCGAAGTTGATTATACAGACAAGAATTTGTTGTTGTATCTGCCAATGAATGAAGGTGAAGGAGCTACAATACTACACGATGTAACCGGTAATGGTCATGATGTGGAAATTGGCAATTCTAACCTAGGTAACGAAAACCGTCAAAAGGTGACATGGGAAACATATTCATTTGCTCAATAATTTAAAACAGTATGATATGAAAGCATTATTTAAATATATATTATACAGTACATTTTTTGCTATGTCATTGCCATTAGTCACAGCATGTGACGATGACGAAGCAACAGATCCGTATGATATCAATTATGTCTATATTTATAAACCAAGTGAAACAAATGCTACTTTTAGAGTATAAAGGAGACGGAACTTTTTTTGAAAGAAATCGCCACCGAACATATTTTGTCTCCCTGTCAGGTGTACTAAACCTGCACACAAGATTTGACCATCCAATTAGCTATTGACAGGTCATTGGTAGATGCATACAACAGTGAATATGGAACGAGCTATGTAGCTTTACAAAATGCAGAACTGGAAAATGCAACTTTGTATATAAAACAAGGGGAATATATCTCTGTAGATACTTTTAAAAGTGCATTATACTAATATGGAAGAATTTAAGAACGGATCGGAAAATTATATTCTCCCGATTGCTATAACTTCTATTAATGGAACAGGAGTATCAGCGAGTGAAAGTAATAGTAAGATATTCTTGACATTTGAATCGACTTACAAAAACCAAATCATGTCACACTGACTTCAAAGTAAAGAATATCTGTTAGAGTATCAGTATAGTCAAGGATTTACAAATTTAAGCAGTGAATGGAAGGCTCTTGACGGTATCTTTTAAAATCGACATGGGCCGCAGATGGTGACACCAAAGTTACTCTTGCTATTAATCCGGCATTAGTTGGAACGTATAATGCATTGCATGGCACAGATTATTCTTTACTGACTAGTGCAAGTTTGAAGCAATCGACAATAATGATTAAACAAGGAAAAACAACCCGGAAGAGAGTTGTTTTGAGTTTTTCGGATGATATGGCTTCTGTGCAATTTGGGTACTAACTATGTTATTCCAGTGACAATCACGAATGTTGATGGAGTAGGAGCAGATATAGGCGAGAATAAAGTTATATATATTGTTTATAAAACAGCACTTGTCGGATTTTTATCTTGTGTAGACAAACCGGTAGGTTCTGTAATAAATGACCATTCGGGTTGGAGTTTTACTTTGAATGGACAATCTAGCGACTTGTATGATTATGTTCCGGATGGCAGCATACTTGATATCGATTTGGGGAAAACAAGAGAATATAAAAACTATTGCTTTACATTTCTATGAATGGTTTTATTCTTCGAAAGTGCAAGTATAGCGATAAGTAATGATGGAGAGAAATATGAGGATCTTGGTGTAGCTTCAGGATTTGCAAATAAGACAAGTTACATTCTTCTTCTTGTGGCTAAACAAGCGCAATATATAAGAGTAACTTTCCATGGAGAACTCTCTTTATTATTCTCCTTATATTAATACTGTAGGTATTTATACTGAAACTGAATAAAAAATGGCCCAAGTTTATTACTGAATGAGCTTTTGGGCTATTTGCTGTTTATATCATGTTGGATCAGTTCTAAGTTTTCTTTGTTAATAAAACTTAGAACTGATTTTTTCTTGAGTATCTTATATTTTTTGGATTGTATTATCTAAAAACTAATTAAAGGAAAATGCTATGAGAATCATTCGCCGTATTATTTTTCAATTTGCTTTGTTTGTTGGGAGCATGTTGTTATATTCCTGCAGCAGCACAAGTCGTTTTAGTTGATAATGGAAAAACTAAATCCAGGATTATTCTATCAGAAAAATGACCAGATTAATCAAATATCAGCAAATTTATTTCAATTGTTCCTTCAGAGAATTTCAGGTTGTACATTTCCCATTGTAAAAAGGGCAGAATGCAAAAAAGGAGATATTATAATCAGTAGCAAAACCCCGCCTGGAGTGACAGAAGACGGTTTCAGCCTATCTACGAAAGATGGAATCTTACGTATTTCAGGCAGTGGAATGGGACAGTCTACGGAGTTGTAACTTTACTCGAACAATATCTTGGAGTGGATTACTGGGGCGAAAACGAATACTCTTTTAACCCTGCGAAGACAATCGAACTGCCGCTTATCGATAAAA
>VOFG01004177.1_pt1 | contig 18534 bp, 29 predicted proteins | sample 5384171 | NCBI WGS metagenome assembly VOFG01 (sample SAMN12384726, study PRJNA508395) | human gut metagenome | isolation source: healthy gut F | host: Homo sapiens
GATTTGGAATACCGGTGCTGGGCCGTCTCTTCTGTGGACGCAGGCAATGCTGGCAAATACGGTATCTGATCGATGCGGCGTCGGCGCTTGGCGTCGGGGGTAATTCTGGAGGCGCTGCGGCTCCTTGCCGCGCAGGATGGCGGCGACCCGGTGCAGGCATCCGAGTGCGCGTCGCGCATCGCAGAAAGAAGCGCGCAGACGCTGCGCTTTACGCTTCTGGCGGGCCTTGCGGTCAATTTGGCGCAGGTTCTGCTGGCGCGGCAGCTGCGAAGCATCGCGCTGAATGTTTCGCTTCCACTCGGTACGGTCGCGCTGTGTCTTGCCGCGCTGCTTCTGGCCCGCCTGATGCAGGAGAACCGGAAGCTGCGGGAAGACAACGACCTGTTCATTTAGGTGACGCCATGGCGATACGGGTGTATCTGGACGATGTGCTGCGCGCGCGCGGCATGACCGCGAAGGAGCTTTGCGCAAAGGTCGGCATAACGGAGGCGAACCTCTCCATTCTGCGAAGCGGAAAGGCGCGGGGCGTGCGCTTTGGGACGCTCAACCGCATCTGCTACTATCTGGAATGCGACGCGGGCGATATTTTGAAATTTGACGGACAGCTGGAGGAGGAAAACGATGCGTAAAAAGGGACTTCTGGCGATCATTCTGGCTGCGTCGCTGCTGCTCTCGGGGTGCAGTCTGGCGCTGCCGGAGGAGGACGGAAAGACGGACGGGGACCCAAGGGTTGGCGTGCTGATTACGACGCAGCCGCTGGATCTGTTTGACAGCGAGGCGTATCTCCGCGAAAATGCGAGTTCAGTTCTGAACGGCGGGATGATCCGCGCGGACGACGCGGAAAAATACAGCAATGCGCTGTTTTTCCGCGTGGGATGATGCGCAGCAAAGCTATGTGTTTCCCGATACGGAGGGCTATGTCTGGCTCTGCACGGAAGAGAGCGACGAAAGCGGCGACTATACCAGAATGCAGAATGACGATGTGTTCTGCGACGGCACGAGCGCCGTTCATGTAACGGACGAGGGCAGCAGCTATGAATTCAGCGCCACGCTCTACGTGCCGAATGATCGAACCTACGCGGTGTTTTACTGCAATCCCATCTATCAGACGGCGGATGGCCGTGTCTATGCGCTTGCAGGTCAGGGCATGTCGCTCTCCGGCGAGACCGGCTCCACGGCGGCGATGACGCAGACGCTCACACAGACGCTGACAGAGACGCAGAAGGGGAGACGCAGACGCGCAGCTTTGAGTGTGCCATCAAGGTGCAGCTTGCCGCACGGCCGGAGCGCGTGACGCTCTTCTGGATGGACGCGGAAAACGGTGTGTTCCGGCGCGAGGAATACGCAGCCGGTACGCTCCCGGAGACGCTTCGGGCGGAGGATGCGGAATTCCTGCTGGCCGTGGAAACGGCGGTGGACGGAACGCAGAGTCGCGCACTCTACGGGCCGGAGCAGGAAACACAGACTCTGGAAACGCTGTTCGAAGGAGACAAGGGCTTCCTGCAAATGCAGTATACGCAGCTGGAATGGCCGCAGGAAATCAACTGAAAACGAAAAACGCCGGCCTGCTTCGAACAGGCCGGCGTCTTATCATGCTGTGGCGTAGTGCGATCAAAGGAACGGCTCCTTGCCGCTGCGGTGGACGCAGATCTCGTCGATCACGGCGTTCGTCCGATGCTCGATGAAGAAGGCGGCGATCTCCGCGATATCCTCCGGCAGGATCATATCCTCGCCGGTCAGATCGGGCCGCGCAATACGCACCATGTCGGTAAACACGCCGCCGGGGCTGATAAGGTGGACGCGGATATCCTCACGGTAGACCTCGCTGGCGAGAGACTCGTGAATCCGGCCAGCGCGTGCTTGGAGGCGGCGTAGGCGCTTTGCAGCGGATAGCCCTTGTGCGCGACGACGGAGGCGATGTTGAGAATGGACGCGCACTCCGAGCAGCGGAGCAGCGGCAGCGCGAGATGGCAGGCAAGATAGGGAACGCGGGCGTTGAGCGCCATGATGCGGTCGAACTCCGCCATGGTGGTCTCCTCAAAGGAACGCGAAAGCGCGATTCCGGCGTTGTTGACCAGAATATCCAGCCCGGCGAAGCGCTCCTTTACGGCTGCAAAGCAATCCTCCAGATAGGCGTCGTCCAGAAGGTCGCCGGGGAGCAGCAGCGTTTCTACGCCGTATTCCCGGACAGAAGCGGCCGTCGCCGCGAGCTTTTCTTTGCTTCTTCCAAGCAGCGCGAGCGAAATGCCATCCTGCGCGAAGCGGCGTGCAATGCAGGAGCCGATCCCGCCGCTGGCGCCGGTGATGAGTGCGATTTTTCCTTTCAGAGTCTCCATACGATCCCTCCTGCGTTCAGCGGTGAATTTGTCGGACGATGAAGCCCGCCTTGCGAAGGGTGTCCAGATCCTCGTCGGCCACGGGCAGGCCGCGTTCGCAGCGGCTTTTTACATACTGGTAGAGCCTTTCAATGTATTGCGCGTCGGCTTCCTGCGCACATTCCATCGCGGCAAGCTGATTGCCGATCCTGTGCGCGGCATCGAAGCCGAGACGATCAGAGACGCAGCCGCCCATCCGAAAAGCGTCGTTTTTGTTCATGCGCTCACATCCTTTGATACAGTATAGCGCATTTCAGCGAGAAGTTCAATAACGGCTCAGGCGCTGGAGAACAGCAGCGGTCTGCGCGCGGGTGAGAGAACTGCTTCGGCAGGAAATAGCCCTTGCTGCCCTTGAGAATGCTGAGTTTGGTGCAGAGGCCGACGCCGTCAATCGCCCATCCAGAGATGCGGGCTGCGTCCTTGTAGGTATCCACGGAGCCGGGCTTCGGCTGCTTGCCGCGCATGAGGAGATAGCGCGAAACGACGGTCGCCATTTCCTCGCGCGTCAGCGTATCGTCCGGACGGAAGCTCCCGTTGTAGCCGGTCATCAGGCCGATGTCGTTTGCCCATTCGATATAGGGACGGTCGGGATCATCCGAAGAAACGTCGTTCAGCACGTCTCCGTTCTGGCGGCGGTAGCTCTTGGAGATGCCGCAGAAGCGGCCAAGGGAGGCAATGAAATCCCCACGTGTGATCTTGTGATTCGGGAGAACGTTTCCATCCGCGTCGCGCTCCAGATAGCCGCGGTCGAGGCAGAAGGTCAGTGCATCGTAGGCCCAATGCTCTGAAAGCTTCGATTCGTCGTAATATTCCGAGCCGCTCACGCCGGCAGGCAGATTGATCCCGTTGTTCTTTGCGTCGTAGTAGACGACGCCGTTTTCCGGCGTAATGCCGCGGCGCGTCAGCAGCTGTTCGACGGTCACGAATTCATAGCCCTGCGATTGCAGCTCGTCGATGGCACGGAGCGCGCCGTCCACGGTCGTTTTATAGACATCATGGCAGAGAATGATGCAGCCGTCGTAGGAATTGTTCACGATGTTGGCGTAGACGGTGTCGGCATTGCGGTATTTCCAGTCCTCCGGATCGACCGACCAGTAAATGAGCGGCGCGTTGACGACGGATTTGACGGTCTTGTTTGCATTTCCATAGGGTGCGCGGACATAGTAGGTCTGATCACCACCCGCCTCGACCAGCAGGTCGCGCGTGGCATTGATCTCGTCGCTTACCTGTTGGGCAGTCAGCGTATTGAGATTTTTGTGGTTGTGCGTGTGATTGGCAAGCTGGTGACCGCCCGCGACGATGGCGTCAGGACGCCGGGGTAAGCGGAAACGCGGCTGCCGGTGATGAAAAAAGGTCGCCTTGACGCCGCGCTCCTCCAGCGCGTCGAGAAGGTCAAGCGTATAGTCGCCCGGGCCGTCGTCAAACGTAATGGCCATCAGCTTTGCGCCGCAGTCCTGTTCGTTTTCCGCCGCAAGGGCCGGGAGCGTCAGCGAAAGCGTAAAATTGCACAGAGCGCCAGACAAAGTAAAGAACGGAATTTATGTTGCATGGAGTCGCCACCTTTCAATTTATGACTCCATTTTACCATTTTCGTCGAGTTCCGGCAACGCTTAAAAGAAAAATTAAGAAACTGCGCAGAAAAAGGACGCTCCGTTTTCACGGGCGTCCTCTTACTTGGATAGGCTTAGATGTCCAGCGGATCCATGCTGAGAACCGGGTGGCCGAGCTCGGAGAGGTATGCCAGCAGCTCTTCGGGATCGCCGCTTGCGCAGTTGGTCTCGTCAGCGACCATGTCGGCAAAGTTGTCGATGCCGTACATATCCTTGGCCGTTTCGTTGAGCTTGTCGCGGATCTGATCCTTCAGCTCCTTCGGGAGCCAGACCAGACGGCCAACGCCGCCCTCAGCCTTGAGGAACTTGTGGGAAGCGATGTAGTGCTTGCCGTGGCCCATGAAGCCCGGAGTCTGGCACGCCGCCGCCGGTCATGGAGGCCATCTCGGAGAAGGTCATGCCGAGCGGAGTAATGCCCGCGTACTCGCGGCAAGTAATGACGACGCCCATCGAGCACGGCTCGATGCCGCAGATGCATTCGAAGCAGCCGCAGGAGGTCATCGGATCCTCGAGCAGGGAATAGAGGGTGACGTGCTCCAGCGCGCCGTGGGAGTACTCGGCAACAGCCTCGTCCACGTCCTCGTAGCGGCCGGTGCGCTCGTCTACGCAGCGCTCCTTGGTGACGACCTGACAGGGGGCCCTGCGGGTCAAGCTCGTTGGTCGCCTTGGCGTCGAGCCAGGAAACAGCGCCGCAGAGACCGAGACGCTCGGGAGTGACGATGCAGACGTGGCTCGGAGAGAACGCCTGGCACATGATGCAGGAATAGAATACCGGCACGGACTCGTCGGTCATGGACTTCAGACGCTCGTCGCGCTTGTCAAAGACCACGTTAGCCTGCTTGCGCAGTTCGGCGTTCGGCTCGTCGCCGACGACGATGCGGACCTGGCACTTGTCAACGACCGTGTCAAATTCGGACTTGATCTTGGCATAGAGAACTTCGCCGATGTGCTTGAACTTGAAGCCGGCCTCGAAGTCAGCCTTGCTGATACGGATGCGGATCATGTCACGCTGGCCGGTGTGCATAAGGCCCTCGACGCAGTTGAGGAAGGAGTGGATCTTGCGCTCAAAGACAGGCTCAAAGTCGGGCTGCATGGACTTGCCTGCGACCTCGACGGTGTAGCTCATGGAGATCTTGGAGCCGACCGGAATCTCGTCGATCTCGGGGCCGACGACCTCGATCGTGATCCTCGACCTCGGAGGCATCCTTGGTCGTGACAAGCTCGAAGCAGTCCTTACGAGAGCCGTCGATCTCGACCTGCATGTCGCCCTTACGGATGATCTCGCCCTCGAAGGCGGAGGAGAAGGAGACGGGAATGTCGATCTTCGTGATCTTCAGCTTGATGCCGCGCGCTTCGATGGAGGTGTCGATCCAGTCCTTGGTATCGTCATAGATAATCAGGGACTTCGGAACGGCCCACATATCGTCGTGGTCGTTGGTAATGACCGGGAAGCCGAGTTGATGGCGCCGGCGCCGCAGGCGACGGTGATGTCGTTGACGGGCTTATAGGCGTTGACGAACGCATTGATGCGCTCAAAGGTGTACTTGTGGAAGCCCTCGACGTCGCCGGGCTGGATGGCGCCGAAGATCATGGCCGCACGGACGACCAGAGAGATAACATGGCCGACGGACCAGATGTCCTCGCCGACGGGAACGACACGGACGGGGAAGCTCATGGAAAGACCGGCTTCCACTGCCTGCTCAATGATGCCGCCGATCAGGAATACGAAAATACCGCGGGACTGATAGCCCTTAATGGTCTCAACCGCTTCCTCGGTGGAGGGAGCCGGGCCGATCATGACGACGAAGCCGGGGATATCGCCGGTGACCAGCGGAACGCCGAGCTCACGGACCTCTGCGTCGGTGAAGTGACCATGATAGTTGGTGCCTTCATACGGTGTCTGGGTCTTGACATACTTGCAGGCCTCAATCATTTCCGCGGCGATGGCAGTGCCGACGCCGGACTGGAAGATGGAGTGCGTGCGCGGCTCACGGAGCATCATGGCCTTGACATCGGCCAGAGCAGCCTGAAGCTCACCGGTGGTGGTGACCTTCTTGCCGATATAGGCATAGATACAGGCCAGGAAGTAAGCGGTGCTGGGAAGGGAAAGGGGGAGCGTCGGGGCCTACTTCGGCAACGATTTTATTGACTTCTTCTTCGGCCTTGGCGAACATTTCGTCAGAGCCGTTAAAGACGCGTTCGAACAATGTTTTCATTGTGCGTTCATTCCTTTCAGATCAGATTCATTCTTCAGAATCGATTTTTGCCTTGATGGCGCGGATCTCCTCCAGCGTCTCGGGGCTGCAATCGTAAGGGAAAGGCCCTTCCGGTCGGCGTCGATCACGTCGCCGTTGTAGCGGATAAAGCCGAGCAGATCGGCTTCGGGAATGCGGCTGCGGATGAACTCGCGGTCGGAGTCGTCGCGGATCTTGTTGGCCACGACGCGCACCTTGTGGATGCCGAGATCGGCGGCGAGCTTCTTGACCTTTTCGTAGGTCTGGACGCTGCGCGCGCCCGGCTCAATGACCACGATGAACTGATCGACCATGCTGGCCGTACCGCGTCCGGAGGTGCTCGAGACCGGCCTCCATGTCCATCACAACGACGTCATCCTTGCGGAATACCAGGCTCGACAGCAGCGCCTTGAGCATCACATGCTCCGGGCAGACGCAGCCGGAGCCGCCGGTATCGACCGTGCCCATCACGAGCAGCTTGACGCCGTTGATCTCTCCCTTGGCCAGCTTGTCCGGCAGGTCGGAGACCTCGGGATTGAGCTTATAAAAGGAGTTCTGGTCGTTGACGCCGGTACGCTCCTTGGCAAGCTGCTTCATCTTGGAGACGGGCACGATGGCGTTGACTTCTTCCTCGCTCAGCCCCAGCGCCAGACCCAGGTTCGCGTCCGGATCGACGTCGGCGGCGAGAACGGTGCGGCCCTCGTCGGCGTAAAGCCTTGCGAGCGTAGAGGCAAGCGTCGTTTTGCCGACGCCGCCCTTGCCGGTAATTGCTACTTTCATAGGGGAAAGACCTTCTTTAATCAAAAATCAGATGCCGAGCGCGGTACGCTTTGCTTCGATGCATTCGATCATCTTGTCGCCCAGCTTTTCGATGTCGGTCTCGACGACGAAGTGCGCCTCGACCCACTCCTTGCAGCCGGTCTCGCCCTGGAGAAGCTCCGTGATCTCGCTGGCCCTTGGAGTACGGATCGACGCCGAGGAAGGTGTCGATGCCGGTGGCGACGACGTAGTTGCCGATGGAGACGGCCTTCTCGGACATCCACTCCGGTGCGCAGCCGCACAGCGGGATCTGGGAGATGTTGATGCCCCAGTCCTTGGCGATGTCGGAGGCGAGGACCATCATACGGGAGATATCGACGCAGGAGCCCATGTGCAGGACGGGCGGAATGCCGACCAGCTCACAGACACGGCGCAGACCCTCGCCGCAGTATTCCTTCGCGTCCGGATCCATGAGGCCGGCCTTGGCGGCAGCCTGCGCGGAGCAGCCGGAAAGAATGACGATGATGTCGTTCTTCGAGGAGCTTCTTCATCAGCTCGATATGGGCGGTGTCGGGACGGACCTTCGGGTTGTTGCAGCCGACCATGGCGACCGCGCCGCGAAGAACGCCGGACTTCACGACATCGACCAGCGGACGGGTCGTGCCGGTGAGATCGACGTGGGAGTTGGTGACGCCGTCCAGGCACTTCTTGATGGCTTCGACCGAGTAGCCGACACGGGCCTTGGTCTTGAGCTGGGGAATGTGGACCAGCTCGGGATTGCGGTTCTTGAAGTTCTCGACTGCCATTTTGACGATCGCCTTGGCGTTCTCGGCAGCGGTCTCCTCATGGAACTCGATGAAGTCGGAATCCGGCATCCGGGCGATGGGGAGGTGGTAACAAACTTGGTATGGAAGCACTTGGAAAGCGGGCCAAGTGCCGGGAAGATGCACTGCACATCGACGACGATGGCTTCGCAGGCACCGGTAAGTACGACGTTTTCCTGCTGGAGGAAGTTGCCGGCCATCGGAATGGCATCACGCATGGCGACCTCGTTGCCGGTGCAGCAGACGCCGGCAATGTTGATGCCCTTGGCGCCGACGGACTTGGCAAGCGCGACCATCTCGGGATCCTGCGCATAGAAAACGATCATTTCGGAAAGGGAGGGATCATGGCCGTGGACAATGATGTTGACCATGTCCTTTCCATGACGCCGATATTGGCGGTGGTATCCATGGGCTTCGGCGTGCCGAACAAGACGTCGGAGAACTCGGTGCCCATCATAGAGCCGCCCCAGCCGTCAGACAGACCGGCGCGCAGAGACTGCTTGATGAGTGCCTCAGGCAGTGAGGAACATCCCATGTGGGTCATGTGCATGGCCTGAGAGACTTCGCGGTCGATGGCGCGGGGCTCGATACCGGCCTTGTTCCACAGCTCCTGGGTGTGCTCGGGGGCGCGCTTGAGGAAGCGCTGGACGCCGAAGGGCTTGCCGTATTCCAGCAGGCCGGCCTCGGCAACCTCATGGGCCAGATCATAAATGTCCTTGCCCTCGGTCTCCACGCCCCATTCCTTGGCGATGCGGATCAGCTTGTCAGGATCCTTGACCTGATAGGAGCCGCCTTCCTTGGTCTGATACAGGGTGTGGCAGATCTGACGGCCGTGGTCGGAGGGCGTGGCAGAGCCGCCGGCGGTGAAACGCAGATAGTTTCTGCCGACAATGCCGTGGACATCGCAGCCGCAGATGCCGCGCGGGGACTTCGGCGTGATACGGCAGGGGCCCATGGAGCAAATGCGGCAGCAGGTACCGGCTTCACCGAAGCCGCAGTGGGGAGTCTGATTCTTGACACGCTGCTGCCAGGAATCCGCGCCAACCTTCTTGCCGGTTTCAAGCAATTCGTTGGTGGCGGCTTCCATCTGTTCAATAGTGATTAAGCGATCCCAATCCATTGATGATGTTTCCTCCTAAACTTGTTCTCGTCATTGGACAGAGGCTGCGGTCAACGCGCCTCCGGCGGGGATTTGTTTGATCGATCCGATCCAAAGAACCGATACTGGCGAGTCCTGCGTGTGAAACCGATTTGCACGCAGGCATACGCCGACACAGTTTAATCCCATTTTAACAAGGGGTGGGGAGAATGTCAACATGCGAACGCAAAATAAGCTTGTGATTCCCGATAAACATATCCAAAGAAAAACCCCCGCAGCGCTGCTGCGGAGGCTCGGCAAGGCTTGGGATCCGGCGTTCAGGAAACGCCCGGCTTCGCCGTATGAACCACCAGATGGGGATATGTCATGGAGATGCCGTCCTCGTCAAAGACGCGCTTGACGTTTTCCAGCACATCGAAGTAGACGCTCCAGTAATCCGCATTTTTGACCCAGAAGCGGAGCGTATATTCGATGGCGTTGTCGCCGTAGCTGCTGACGCGGGCGAAAACCGGCTCGATGGGAAGAACGCGTGGGTCCTGCGCGGCCTTGACGAGCGCGGACTTGACCTTTTCGATGTCGTCGTCATAGCTCGCCGAGACGCTCAGCACGACGCGGCGGTCCTCCCTCAGTGGAGAAGTTCGTGATGCTTCCGGAGACGGCCTGTGAGTTGGGGATGGAAATGAGCCGCCCGTCGATCGTGACGAGCTTCGTGGACAAATGCCGATCTCACGGACGGTGCCCTGCATGCCGGAGATCTCCACAAAATCGCCGACCTGATAGGGCTTCGAGGTCAGAAGCATGACCGCGCTGGTCATATTCGTCAGTGCGCTCTGCACAGAGAGGAAACGGCCAGACCGGCGATGCTGAAAATGGCCAGCAGGGAGGATGTATCGATCCCGAGCGTTGCGGCAATGAGCATGATGGCGATGAAAACCAGAACCAGCTTGACGAGCGTGCGGATGAAGCTGTGCATGGTGGTGTGAAGCTTTGATTTTTCAAGCAGGCGGCCGGTCAGCCGCATCAGCAGCTTGATGAATACCACACAGACGATGAGCAGGATCGCCGCGGCGATGATCTTGGAAAGCGCGTTCGCGCCGAGGTATTTCTCCCAGAAGGAGTGCGCGGTTTCGGCGGTGCTTCCGAGCGCGGCCTCCACGCCGGAGGTGACCGCCTGAAGATCGGTTTCGGGCATTGGTAAGACTTCCTTTCAAAGGTTCGCTCCGCGCAGCACTTGCGCGGAGCGAACCTGTTTAATGATTATCCTCTGCGGAGGACACTTCGGCAGTGTCCGCACCGGCGGTCTCGCCGGTCAGGCGCTTCGTGTCTGCGTTGACGTAAGCCATGAACTCGTCGCCCGTGATCGTCTCCTTCTGGAGCAGATAGAGCGCGATCTCATCGAGCAGAGAGCGGTTTTCCGTCAGAAGCTTCTTCGCAGCGTCGTAGCACGCGGCCAGCAGCTTCCGAATCTCCGAATCGACCTCGGAGGCTGTGGAATCGGCGCAGGTCATGGAGATCGTATCGTCGAGATACTGGCTGTTGACGGTGGACAGCGCCATGAGGCCAAATTTGTCGCTCATGCCGAAGCGCGTAATCATGTTGCGGGCGATGTTCGTTGCACGCTCGATGTCGTTGGCCGCGCCGGTCGTCGAAATGCCGAACACAACCTGCTCCGAAGCCCGCCCGCCCAGCAGCGTTTCCAGCTCGACGGTCAGCTCTTCCTTGGAGCTGAGGAACTTTTCCTCCTCCGGGAGCTGCATCGTGTAGCCGAGCGCGCCGGAGGTGTGGGGAACGATGGTGATCTTGGAGACGGGCTGCGTATGCTTCTGGAGCGCGGCGACCAGCGCGTGCCCGACCTCGTGGTAGGACACGATCCGCTTTTCCATGTCGGTCAGGACAGTGCCCTTCTTTCTCGGTGCCCGCGATGACCGTCTCGAACGAGACGAGCAGATCCTGCTGATTGACGGCCTTACGGCCCTGACGCACGGCGCGGAGCGCCGCTTCGTTGACAAGATTGGCGAGGTCTGCGCCGACGGCGCCCTGCCGTCGCCTGCGCGATCTTATGCAGATCGACGTCCTCGGCGAGCTTGATGTTTTTTGGTGTGGACGCGAAGCGTCTGATAGCGGCCCTGAAGATTCGGACGGTCTACCTCAATGCGGCGGTCGAAGCGGCCCCGCACGGAGCAGCGCCTTGTCGAGAATTTCGGGGCGGTTGGTCGCGGCCAGAATGACGACACCCTTGCTGGAATCAAAGCCGTCGATCTCGGCCAGCAGCTGATTGAGCGTCTGCTCACGCTCGTCGTTGCCGCCGAAGCGGGAATCACGGGTGCGGCCGATGGCGTCGATCTCGTCGATGAAAATGATGGCGGGCGCGACCTTGTTGGCCTCCTGGAAGAGGCTGCGGACGCGGCTTGCGCCGACGCCGACGAACATTTCCACAAAGTCGGAGCCGGAGATGGAGAAGAACGGAACGTTCGCCTCACCGGCGACCGCCTTGGCCAGCAGCGTTTTGCCGGTGCCGGGAGAGCCGACCAGCAGCGCGCCCTTCGGGAGCTTCGCGCCGATGGCGGCGTATTTCTGCGGATAATGCAGGAAATCAATGATCTCCACGAGAGATTCCTTGGCCTCGTCCTGACCGGCAACGTCGGCAAAGGTCACGCCGGTCTGCTTTTCCATGTAGACCTTGGCTTTGTTTTCGCCGATCCCGCCGATGCCTCCGAAGCCGCCTCCGCCCATCTTCTTGGCCATGCTCCGCATGAGGCTGAACAGCAGATAAAGCGCCAGGAAGGGACGACCCATGTGATCACAAACGCGATCACGGGGCTGATCTCCTCGGGAAGCTCGGTGTTGTAGGCAATGCCGAGACGGTCGAATTCGTCTGTCAGCTCGGTGGTGTCCTGATTCGGAATGAGACCGGTGTAGTAATACTTTTTCTGTGACTTCTTGGCAGCCTCTTCCTTTGTAAGGATAATGAGCCGGTCGTCCGACTTGAACGAGACCTCGCTGATTTTGTCCTCGGCCATCAGCTCCTTGAATTCGGTGTAGCTGATCTGCGTCAGATAGGCGTTGGAGACGGCGTTATAAAGCATGTTGATGAGCAGCGTTGCGACCAGCGCGGCCACGACCAGCAGCATGATGCGTCTGCCCTTATTGTCGTCATTGTCGGTATTCGGCATCTTGTTTTTCTGATTTTTCGGATCCTGATTCAAATCCGGGCACCTTCTTTCTATAACGGAAAACGGCAAAAAAATACCGTTCGATCTGCGGTGGGAACATCTTATCATACCCAAAATCGTTTGACAAGAACCGCAGACGAACAAGCGGTAAATTTTCTGTGAATTTCAGATTTCTTTATAGTTGTTTCCGGAGACAAGACCTGCTATAATATGCTCGTATTATTGTGTACTGGAGAGGGAACCATGAGGGATAATCAGGAACGCAGAAAGGATCTCCGGCGTGACAATGCGCAGCGCCGCCCGTTCGCAGCGGCGGAGGAGCGCGATGACGCCGATAACATTCTCGAGGGCCGCAACGCTCTGACGGAGGCGCTGGCCTCCGGGCGCGCGATCGATAAGGTGTTCATTGCCGAAGGCAATACCGACCGTGCTCTGGCGCGGCTTGCCGCGCAGGCACGGCAGTCCGGCGCGGTCGTGGTCGAGACCGACCGCAGAAAGAAAGCTCGATCAGATGTCCGCAACCGGCGCGCATCAGGGGCATTATCGCCATGGTCGCGGCGCACAGCTACGCGGCGGTGGACGATATTCTGGCGCTGGCGCGGGAGCGCGGCGAAGCTCCGCTCATCGTGATCTGCGACGAGCTGTCCGATCCGCACAACCTCGGCGCCATCCTCCGCACGGCGGAATGCGCGGGCGCGCACGGCGTCATCATTCCCCAGCGCCGGAGCGTCGGCCTGACGGCGGTCGTCGGCAAGGCGTCGGCAGGCGCGCTGGAATATATGCCGGTCGCGCGCGTTTCCAACGTGACCGCCGCGATCAAGGAGCTGAAAGCGCAGGGCGTCTGGGTGTTCGGCACGGCCGCCGACGGCGCGACGCCGCTGACCGGCGCTGACCTCAAAGGCCCCGCCGCCATCGTGATCGGAAACGAGGGCGAGGGCATGAGCCGCCTCGTGGCGGAAAGCTGCGATTTCAAGGTCAGCATCCCGATGAAGGGAAAAATTTCTTCACTCAACGCCTCGGCGGCGGCAGCCATTTTGCTGTATGAGGCCGTTCGCCAGAGAGGATAAACCTACCGCGACATTCAGGAGTCAGCATGGAAGAATTACCGCAGAAGCAGAATCCGGAACAACTGCATACAGACGAAGCGCCCGTGCAGGAGCCGGAATATACCCTTGAGGAGATCATGCGGGAATTCGGCGGCTGGACAAAGCGGGAGGAGGAGCCTGCGCCGAAGGCTCCCGAGCCTGTAGAGGCGGCTGCGCAGGAAGGCAGGCCGCAGGACGCGGCAGAGCCTCCGCCGGAGCAGCAGGCACAGGCGCTGAAAAACGGCGATACCATCCGCTTCACGCCGATCCGCGAAGAGGACGTGGAGGCGGAGCGCCCAAAGATCTGGACCTATCAGGGCGAGCCTGCGCCGGAGCCAGCCGAGACGGATCCGTCCGACCCGGAGCAGGCGGAGGCGCGTGCGCGCCGCGCCCGTGCAGAGCGTGAGGAACGCAAACGGCGCAAGCGCATGGAGCGGCTGCAAAAAGCAGGAGCAGGCGAAAAAGCCCGCCCGTCCGCCGGAGCAGCCGGAGCGCGTGTACGCCTCCGCTGCGGAGGCATATCAGACCTATGCGAAGAAAAAGCTCTTTAAAGGGGCGGACGATCCTTTCCTTTATTCTGTGCCTTCTGTCGGCGGCTATGCTGGTGCTGTGCAATTATTCTGTCGCGGGCGTTGATCTGACGCAGAAAAGCGGACTGCTGTCCGGAGGAATGCTGATTGTCATGCTGCTCCAGACGCTGCTTGCCTACGACATTTTTTTTTGAGCGCGATCGGACGCTGCATCCGTCTGCGCTTTGACCACGTTGCGCTGCTCCTGCTGCTGGTGCTGGTGACGGCGCTGGACGCGGTGGGGCGCTGATGTCCGGACGCATCCCGTTCTGCACGGCGGTTTCCGTGGAGCTGACGATGGCGCTTTTGGGGCGAATTGCAGCTGAGGCTTGCCAAGCGGAAAACCGCGCGGGCCGTCTGCAATATGCAAGAACCGTTTGCCGCTGTGCGCGAGGAAAAGGCGTGGAGCGGAAAGGACTGCATTTTCCGCGCATCCGGCGATGAAAAGCAATTTGTGTATCAGCTGGAGCTTCCGGACGCGACGCGGCGCGTCATGCGCGTCTACGCGCCAGTCACGGCGGGGCTTACGGCGCTGCTGGCCGTGATCGCCGCGCTCCGGCCGGACGGGAACTTCCTCTGGTCGTGGGCGGCCATGCTGCTGGCAGGGTATCCGATCGGCATTCTGATCGCGTATCCGCGTCCATTTGCGATTCAGTCGCGGCGGCTCAGCCGCGGCGGTACGGCGGTCGCGGGGTGGCAGGGCGCGAAAAATCTCGGCGGAGAATGCGCCGTCGCCATTGAGGACGCCGACCTGTTCCCGCCGGAAAATGTGACGCTCAACGGCATGAAGATCTACTCCGATCGCTATGTTCCGCAGGTCATCGGTTACGCCGCCGCCGTCGTGGAGACGGCGGGAAGCGGCCTTGTGCCGCTCTTCCGCGAAATTTTGAAGAGCCAGAACGGGCGGCATTATACTGTCGATACCTTCCGCCGGTATGAGGGCGGGGGACTCGGCGCGGAGATCGGCGGGGACGTGATTCTGATGGGTTCGCTCGGCTTCATGAAGCTGATGCGCGTCCGGATGTCCGAGGGAACGCGGCTGCGGCAGGCGGTCTATATGGCCATCAATGGGGAGCTTGCGGTCGTGTTTGCGCTCAACTACGCGCCTGCGCCGCAGGTAAAGGCCGACCTTCTGTGCATTTCGCGCCTGAAGGGCCTTCTGCCGGTCCTTGCAACGCGCGACTTCATGATCACACCGCAGTTCCTCAAGCAGCGCTATAAGCTCTCTCCCGACCGGATCGAATTCCCGACCGTGGAGGAGCGCGCGCGGCTCTCCGCGCCGGAAGCGCTTCGGAAGCCGAAGCAGGGGGCACTGATGGTCAGAAGCAGCTTCTCCTGCTTCGTGACGGCGGTTTCCGGCGCGCGCTCGATGCGCAGCGCGACACGGTCTGCCGCCGGTATCTCCATTGCGGGAAGCGTGATCGGGACGGCAGTCCTGTTCTTCCTGACTTTTATCGGCTCCTCGCAGGCGGTCTCGGCATGGAATCTGACGCTCTACACGCTTTTGTGGCTGCTTCCGCCGCTGCTTGTGACGAGTCTGAGCGGCAGAGTATGAGCGTTTTGACGGCCACGGCAAAAGAAATTCGCATTTTTGTGGTGAAACTGTAAGATTGTGTTTGCAATCTTCGTGATATTCGTTTATAATGAAATTTAAGAGTCGGCTAAAATGTGTATGCCGAGAGGCATTCTGCGCGCCCGGCGCAGTGTGTCTGGAGAAAGGAGAACGTAAACTATGGGCTATACTGCCAATGAGATTCGCAACATTTGTCTGCTGGGCCATGGCGGCGACGGTAAATCCGCGCTGTGTGAAAGCATGCTCTTCACGACCAAGTCGATCACCCGTCTGGGCAAGCGCGCCGACGGCACGACCGTTTCTGACTTCGACGACGAAGAGAAGAAGAGACAGTATTCGATCTCTACTTCCGTTATCCCCGTCGAGTATAATAAGTGCAAGATCAATGTTCTCGACAACCCCGGTTATTTCGACTTCGCCGGACAGATCGTTCAGTCGCTGCGCGTTGTGGACGCGGGCCTGATCTGCGTCACCGCCAAGAGCGGCATCGGCGTCGGCACCGAAAAGGGCTGGAAGTACCTCGCAAAGGCAAATCTGCCTGCGATGTTCTATGTTTCCAAGCTCGACGAGGAGCACGCCAACTATTTCGGCACGGTCGATTCCCTGAGAAGCACCTTCGGCAACACGGTCATTCCGTTCGTGTTCCCTGATCCTGAACGGCGACGCGGCTGTCGGCGTTGTCGATCGGCTGGCCAAGAAGGCATATGATGCCTCCGGCAAGGAGATCGCGCTTCCGGCTGACGCCGAGGAGAAGATCGAAGAGTACATGATGGAGCTCAACGAGCAGATCGCGGAGACCAGCGAGGAGCCTCATGGAGAAGTTCTTCATGGAGGAGCCGTTCACCGAGGAAGAAATCCTCACCGGCGTCAAGACCGGTATCCGTGAGCGCACCATCACCCCGTGTTCTGCGGCTGCGCCATGTCCGGCCTCGGCACGGCCGTCCTTCTGAACAACCTTGTCAGGAGTTCTGCTCCCAACCCGCTGGAGGGCAAGCCCATGACCGCGATCGAGGACGACAAGGAAGTCGAATTCAAGCTTGACCCGAAGGGCAGCCCCATGGCGTTCGTTTTCAACACCATGGCTGATCAGTACGGCAAGAACTCCTACTTCAAGGTCATTTCCGGCGACATGGAGGATACCCTGTCCGTCGTCAATGCCCGCACGGCGACACCGAAAGCTCGGCAACATGTTCTTCCCGAAGGGCAAGGACAACACCAAAACCTCCAAGGTCTGCTGCGGCGATATCGGCGTTTTCACGAAGCTCGCTTCCGTCAAGACCGGCGATACGCTGGGTCTGGCCGGCAAGACCGTGACCATCAAGGGCATGAGCTACGACGAGCCGATGTACAAGATGGCCATCTACGCCAAGGTCAAGGGCACCGAGGATAAGATCGCAGCCGGTCTCGTCAAGCTGAACGAGGAAGACTCCTCCTTCACCTATGGCAACGATCCCGAGACCAAGGAGCTTATCATTGCTGGTACCGGCGATATGCAGCTCTCCGTCCTGATGGCCAAGCTCCAGAGCAAGTACAAGGTCGAGGCTGTGCTCAAGCCCGCCAAGATCGCCTACCGTGAAACCATCAAGAAGAAGGTCGAGATCCACGGCCGTCACAAGAAGCAGTCCGGCGGCCACGGCCAGTTCGGCGATGTCTATATCCGCTTCGAGCCGCAGTCCGAGTCCGAAGAAATGATCTTCGCGGACGAGACCGTCGGCGGCTGCGTGCCGAAGAACTTCATCCCGTCCGTCGAAAAGGGTCTGCGCAACTGCATCGGCAAGGGCGTCCTCGCGGGCTATCCCGAGGTGTTCCTGAAGGCCACGCTGTACTTCGGCTCCTACCACCCCGTTGACTCCTCCGATATGGCGTTCCAGACCGCTGCCGGCATCGCCTACAAGGAAGGCCTGCCCACTGCCGGTCCGACCCTGCTGGAGCCGATTGGCGAGCTGAAGGTCGTTGTCCCGGACGCCAACATGGGCGACATCATCGGCGACCTCAACAAGCGCCGCGGCCGCGTGATGGGTATGAACCCCGACCCCGGAACCCCGGCTACCAGATCGTCGAGGCGGAAGTCCCGATGGGCGAGATGAGCAGCTACACCATCGACCTTCGCGCTATGACGCAGGGCCGCGGCAGCTGGCGGCTTTTCATGATCTACTTACGGCGGGGCGTTTGGAAAGCCGCATTGCCCGTCTACGGCGGCAGAGGCACTCGCACTTAAAGATAGAAAAGCGCTCCGGCATTTCTGCCGAAGCTGCTGCTTGTGTATTTTGGCCTTATTGGGTATCGCTGGAGGGCGTGTCGGAATCGTAACCGGCTGCACGGTAGACGCAGGCGTTCGGAACCGGACGGCCATCCGAAGAAACGCCGTTCGCACAGCGCGTCAGATACTCGCCGTTGTACCACATCATGCCGCTGGCCGCCATCGACGTTGATGGCCTGCTCACAGTTATGATTCTTGAGAATTTCCGCGCAGTGTGCAATGTCCGTACCCCAGCTTCCCGAGGCGCCGCGGCCCTCGATCACGAGCATGAGAATTTCATATTTATCGCTCTGGCCGATGCAGGAGCGCGGGTTCAATTCTGACCACCATTCATTGACAAGCACCTCGCCGTCCACGATCATGGCAGGCTCGAACTCAAACGCGTCCGTGCAGTTTTCACTGATTGGGTCGGTCGTTGCCTTGATGTACATGAGATTGTCGTCGAGCAGTTCCATGCGGGAGAATTTGTGCCAGCCGCTGTTGGTTGCATGATACTCGACGTTGTATTCCGTGCCCTGCGCCATGCAGTAGCCTGCCAGACGGCCGCCATTGCCCTGACCGAGGACACCGTTCGGGCTGACATCGATGAAGCCGCTGGCCGTGATGCCGAGAATGCCGCCTTCAACGTTCTGGACGATCTCCCCGCTTCGTTGATGTAAATGCCGCCCAGCCGTTGTCCAGCGTCTCCGGATGCTCCGTCAGATAAGCCTGCCACGTCTCTTGGTCAAGCTCCCAGAAAAGCTCCTCGAAGGCCGCCTTTTCCTGCGCCTCGATCTCCTCGGGCGTCAATTCCTTCGGAGGTTCCGGCTCCTGGACCTCCCGTGTCAATGGGGCGCGTGTTTCTCCTCCGGCTGCGTGGGCGTGGTATCCGGCTGCTCCGGCCCGTCTGTGGAAGGCTCGTCCGGGGCGGGTTTCAGGATCGTCTTGCCCCAGCTGCTGGTCTTACCGTCCAGACGTGCGGCGGCGGCGGTAT
>VOFG01004504.1_pt1 | contig 18513 bp, 33 predicted proteins | sample 5384171 | NCBI WGS metagenome assembly VOFG01 (sample SAMN12384726, study PRJNA508395) | human gut metagenome | isolation source: healthy gut F | host: Homo sapiens
CACGATCATCATGGTGGACAGCAATTTACAGCGTGAGGAGCTGCTGCCGAGTGAACGGGCTTTTGCCTATAAAATGAAACTAGAAGCGCTCAAACATCAAGGCGCACGAACAGATTTAACTTCGTCCCAAGTTGGGACGAGGTTGCGAGCTGACGAGTTGATTGCTCAACAATCAGGTGAAAGTCGAAACCAGATACAGCGTTTTATTCGCCTGACCGAGTTGATTCCCACTCTGCTGGACATGGTGGATGAACGCAAAATTGCGCTTAATCCCGCCGTTGAGCTGTCCTATTTGAAAAAAAAAGAAGAACAAACCCTTCTGCTTGAGGCGATGGACAGCGAACAGGCAACGCCGTCGCTTTCTCAGGCACAGCGGTTAAAGAAATTCAGTCAGCAGAAGATGCTTTCCCTTGATGTGGTCACGGGCAATTATGAGTGAAGAAAAGAAAAACGACCTTGATCGGGTGACGCTGAAAAACGAAACGCTGCGCAAGTATTTTCCGAAATCCACACGCCAAAGCAAATGGAAGATACCATTATCAAGCTGCTGGAAGGCTGGTATAAAAAGCGCAGCTTTCGCAGGAATGATGAATCATAAGTGCTTTTGCGAAATCATAAGCGACGTGATAAAATAAACTTGAAATAGAGCATGGACGGATGAAATGATGGCTCAAAGGAGAGAAAAAACATGTCCATTCAGGATACGGCAACCAAACAGTATGTTTCTGAAGCGGGAAGTGTTTGCAGACGCTTTAACTACCTGATTTATGATGGCGAACAGGTCATTAAGCCGGAACAACTGACCGATATGGATACAACGCAGTATGTGATTCCGTATCATGAGGATGAAAAAGGCAAGCCGGAAGCGGCGCAGAAATACCGCGATACGCTTAAAACGCTGGCGGTTAAAACGGATGATCGGTACACCTATCTCGTGCTGGGGAATAGAGAATCAGAGCCATGTGCATTATGCCATGCCGGTTCGCAACATGCTGTACGATGCCATGCAGCTCGAAAAGCAGGTGCGTGATCTGGCAAGCCAGCATCGTAAGGAAGGAAAAAATGGTACATCGGAAGAATATCTTTCTGGTATGAAGAAAGAAGATCGGCTGTCCCTGTGATTACGCTGGTCATTAACTTTGGCGGAAAGAAATGGGATGCGCCGCTCAGCCTGCGCGAGATGTACGTGAGAGCAGCCCGAAAAAGCCCTTCCGTTTATTCAGGACTATCGGGTTTTCATGATTGACCCGATGGAGATGAGCGACAACGATCTTCAGAAGCTGAACAGCAGCCTGCGCGAGGTGCTGGCGTATATCAAATACCAGCGGGATAAGGCACAGATGGAAAGACTGCTGAATGAGGATTCAAAGTTCAGCTGTCTGGAAACAAACGCGGCTTTGGTTATCAATGCTATGACAAACGCGGGAATTGCGATTGACCCGAACAAGGAGGCTGTAAATATGTGTGAAGCGATTCGACAAATGGTTGATGAAGGAATCATGCTGGGTGAAAAGCGCGGCGAAGAACGCGGCGAAGAACGTGGCAAAAAAACAGGGAAGCATGAATGAAAAACTGATTATTGCACGTCGTATGCTTGAGAAGAATTACTCCAAAGAGCAGATCGTTGATATAACGATGCTGACAAAGCAGGAAGTTGAAGAATTGAGCAAAACAATCAAGTCGTGAAATGTAATGATAATTAAGTGAATATGAAAACTGCTCGCCGAAAAAAAGCGGGCAGTTTTACGTTTCTATGAAGGTAAACAAGCCTTAGATCATCCAAATCGGAATAATATAGTTTTCTTTTATCGATGGCACCAAGAGCGGGCTTCATACAAAGGATAGCCCCTTTCCGCGAGGAATGGAAGCCTTATCGAGCAGAGAAAACACTTTTGTCAGTTCGCTGCCGGGATTGGCAGTTTTTTGATTTCAAGCGGATTTAGGATACCGTCATGCTCCAGTACGATATCAATTTCCTTTGGCATCTTTATCCCGGTAATAGTACATGAAAGGCTCTTTTCCGCTATTCAAATAGGTTTTGCAATTTCGGAAACAACGTAATTTTCCAGAATTGCGCCGTTCATAGCACCGGCTTCGAGCGTTTCGGCATTACTCCATTTTGTTAGATAGCAAACCAACCCGGTGTCGTAAAAATAGAGTTTAGGCGTTTTACAAGACGTTTGAGCAGATTGTTCGAGTAAGGATGAAGATAAAAGATCAAGCCGAGCGTTTCCAAAATGCCGAGCCAATTTTTGGCTTGCTGTTGGTTGATGTCGGCATCTTGTGCGATATCGGCGACATTTAACATCTGACTGCAACGAGCCGCAACAGAGGTGATAAAGCGAAGAAATTTCAAAGAGTCGATGGAATCAGAAAGATCTTTAACATCGCGTTCAATGTATGTGCTGATGTAACTGCTGTAAAAATCTGGCTGTTGCTGACAGCACCACTGAGCAGCGCAGGCATGGAACCTTTGAAGATACGCGCAAATAGGGCATGCGCATCGGCGGCTTGCCGGTGCTTTGGCACGCTCAGTCAGACTTTCAAGATCAACAGTAAATGGAGTGACGGATTCGCCGCAGCTTTCCGCTTGTGTTAAGCAGGTCATGGACAAGACTGCAACACGTCCTGCAAGGGACACCTGAATGCCCTGCAACGACTTGAAGATATGTGAACTGGTTAGCCAGAAAGAACCGGGTGTGTGATGTTGATCGACATAGATTTTTTGATGTATGTGAATAATTCAGGCGCATATTGAACTTCATCAATCAAGATGGGTGGTTTGTGGAGCTGCAAAAAAGTTCGGGATCGCTTTTGCTAAGGCTCTTTCACTCAAGTTGTCAAGCGTTACATAGCTGCGCTCGGAACCTTCCATCAGCTTCATCAGCATGGTGGTTTTACCGACTTGACGCGGTCCCGCGAGAAGTATGACAGGATATTCCAGTGTCACTTCTTGAACGGTTTTTTCTAAATTTCGCTTGATATAAGGCATGTAAAGCACCTCTGTTGGTTAATTTACGAATAGGTATAGAGATAAAACAAAAAACGACGCATATTGAAACGTCGTTTTGAAGTTAATCGTCGGATTCGATCAATGCAGGTTGATATTCGGGAATAAAGAAACAGAAAGGTACATAGAACTGGAACTTTAGATTCAGAGGCGATCCAATTCAGTTCAGATTCTAAAATGGCGGATTGGTTAAAAAGGAGAGTTATTGTTGAGAGAATGGGTTAAATAGAGCGCTTTTTCGATGTTTTGATGAATGACAATGTTACAAGTTTTACGGTTTGATGCACAAAGTTGATAGTTTTTTGCATATTTTTCGTTCTGCACACGCTGTTTATAGGCTTTGTGCCTCAATTCATCCATAGAAGCAAAGCGCTCGTCATAATTAGCATCCGGAAGTGATTTGAGGTGATAAAATGATTCAACCATTGGATAGTTTAGATATAGCTTTCCCATGTCGGAAGATTCATGAAAAAATTCTGATCATTTTATGGATTTTTTATCAGAGAAAACCCGGTGTCTTGAGGATCGAGATCAAAAACAAGATAAATATCAGAGTAATGTTCATTGAAGATGTATGCATGGTCTGATTTTTATCTCTTGATTTAAGAAGAAGCAATAGATCAAGATTTTCAGGATCGTCGCCTGAATCAAAAAAAATCCTTATATAGTCTGTAAATATTGGTACAATATGGGATGATTTCATAATCTATATTCAGATTATAGACAGTAAGCAGCCGACACATTACAGCTATATCTGCTTTTTTTCTCCTTCGACTAGAAGAAGTATTTTTTCGTTTAGACATCAAATTCACCACTCATATACAGCTTTTCGAGGTTGTGCCCAGCACGGAGTTCACGCTTTGTTGCATTAGCAAATGATGTGAGTTTACCGTCTGAAAGAATGAAATAAGCAGTCTGGACATAATGCGATTAGAAAGCAGATTGGTATTGTGTGAAGTAAGAATTGCCCTGACAGCGCGGCACATTTTCTCAATCAATTTGACAATGGTTTCAGATAGTTCGTAGTGATAATAGGCATCAATTCATCAATAAACATAAGGGAAATATCCGGGGCAAGTTTCAGTAAAAAGTAGAAATAGGTGTAAAGAGCGCGTGTTCCACTTGATGCAACCATAAAAAACGGAAGAGGGAAGGCGTATCAAAATAAAGTTTTTCTTTCCTTCCGGTGTGGATTTGAGATTTTCTTCTACACCGGCAACGTGTAGAAAATCTTCTAAAGTTTCTTAATACGGTCTCCTTCAAAATAAAGTCATAATAATCAGAACTTCTTGATTTATAGCCAATGTAGCGATTTTCGTCGAGAGAACGAAACCAGAGCATGTGAGAAATAAAAAGACATCATCTGATAAAGAGGATGATTGTCTGGCAAAAGCAGAGTTTGTGATGGCATATTTGAGCAGTGAATCGTTGCCTCTGAAGTTCAGGTTGAGAGTAGGAATTAGCTTTTCGAGTCCGGATAAATTTCCCTGTTTCTCAGCATAATTGTATTCAAATAGTAGATCATCATTAAGAATAACACGTTCATATACCAAATCTTGATTGCCATTTTTACGGTATAAATAATCAATTTGATAAGGAGTGAAAATAAAAACATATCGGAATTCAGCAAATTCGAGTTTTGATTCGGAATTGAGATAAAAAGCTGTATAACCCGGGTGTGACATTGTTTGTAGTCATGTGGGAGACGATGTCAAATAAGGCAAGCCCAAGGTTGGATTTGCCAGAAGCGTTTTTTCCGTATACAATCAGTTTTTGAAGAAGATTGTTACAGATACAGTTTTCGTTGAACTGATAATTCTTAACATCGGAAAAGTCAATTCGAATAGGAAAAGAAAATTTTAAAGCCTGATACTTCAAAGAGTTTCAACATGTATAATCACCCTTTCAAGAACATTCTAAACGAGATAAATCTGAGTGTCAATATGAGTCCGTAAAAAATTACGGATATTTCAATAAAAGTATAGGCAGAAGCAGGTGAAACGCAATGACCGTAGTCTTTCGAGTTGTCAAAACCAAAAACTACACGATGATGTCCAATCAGCATTTGAAGGATAAACGCCTGACACTCAAAGCAAAAGGGTTGATGTCGGTGATGCTGTCCCTGCCGGAGAACTGGGATTATACGCGGGGGCTGGCGGCAATCAGCAAAGAGGGCGTGGACGCGATCAGCGAAGCCATGAAGGAGTTGGAGCGTTCGGGCTATGTCATCCGCAACCGAAAGGGGACGAGCGCGGACGGCTGAGCGGGACAGAGTACCTGATCTACGAGGACTGCCACATGAACAGCCAGCCTGCGCCGGACGCACCTAAGCCGGAAAACCAAAACGGGAAAATCCAAGACTGGAGAATCCGGTTCAGGAAAAGCCTGTGCAGGGAGAATCCAAAGCAGGAAAAACCTGAACAGGAAAATCCCGCACAATTAAATACGAATAGATCAAACACGAATTCAGAAAAACGTATCCACCAAATACTCAGGGAGAAAAATCCTTATCCATCAATCCATCTCAAGGAAAGGCAGGGAGATGTTGCGGCGATTCGGGACAGCGTGCGGTCGCAGATCGGGTATGACTGCCTTGTCACGCCGTATAACCGGGATCGGATGGATGGGATCGTCGAGTTGATGGTGGAAATCCTCTGCACCGGCAGGGAAACAATCACGATTTCCGGGGCGGAGTATCCCGCCGAGCTGGTCAGAGAGCGGATGCGCAAGATCAACAGCATGCACATCGAGTACATCTTCGGCTGCCTTGAGCAAAACGCGAGCCGCGTCCGCAACATCAAGAAATATCTGCTGACCACGCTGTTCAACGCGCCCGCGACGATGGGCAATTACTACGACGCGCAGGTGCGATATGACCAGCGAAAAGCGGCAGGAAGATTATGAAAACTGGCTGGACGAGCTTTAGAAGGAGTGGTGTCCATGAAAAACTATTTTCAATTCGCCTGTGAGCTTGAACCCATCGACCGATTTCCCGGCTGCATGAGCAAAGACGACCTGCTTGAGAACCTGCTGCGGCAGGACACGCAAGCAGGTTTTCTTTGCCCGAAAAGCGGACGGAAACCGCGCTTCGGGTGATGCAGCTGGAGCAGGAAGCCGAGCAGCGGACGTGCGAGATCAGCGGCGGCTGGTTTCCCAGACGGGTGCTGTTCTTCGCCGTGCCGCCGGTGGACGGAAAAGCCTGCCAGCTCTGCGCGTTGACGCAGATTGAATCCGGCAGGTGTTACCTGTTTACGCCGGACTGTACCCCGATTTTGGTCTACGCCATACAGGGCAAGAAGCTGTACTGCCTGTGAGAAAGGAGGAACACCATGAAGCAAAGACGCCCGGACTCGCCCTCGGATTTTCCTTGCGGCGGCAATGGCTATGGCGGGCGCGGCAATGCTGCTCTGCCCGCTCATCGGGCAGAACACGGAAATGAATCGGAGCGCGGCAGAATACGACGACCTGCGCGTTCAGCTCAAAAGCGAGGAACCGGCGCAGGCAACGGACGCGCCTGCACAGGATAAAGTGCCCTGCGCGTACTGCTTGGTTTCCTAAGCGCAACGCAAACCGCTTGAACTGCCCAAAACGGATGAATCCCGCCTGAAATCGACATCGGGAAGGGCGCAGACCTTGCGGCGTGTTTGGCACAGAACGACGATTTCATCGCGTGGATCAGGATTCCCGGCACGAACGTGGATTATCCTGTCGTCTGGACGGACGACGCCGAGCATTACCTGCATCACACGTTCACAGGGAAGCAGGGCGCGGCGGGAACGCTGTTTTCGCTGATGAAAACGGATTACAGCATTCCCAGCCGCAATATCGCTATTTATGGGCATCATCTCAAATCCACCGGCGAGAAGATGTTCACGTCGCTCATGCGGTACAAGGATGCGGATTTCTATGCAGGGCATGAAACTGTGCTGCTCGATACGCTGTATGAAAGCGGCGCATACCGCGTTTTTGCCGTGCTGAATTTTCGCAGCGGCGAGTGGGACGCTTCGCGGGCGGATTTTGAAAGCGACGCGGCGTTTCTGGAATTTATCCGGTACGCCCGGCGGAACGCACTGTACGACACGGGCGTGACGGTCGGCGCGGAGGATTCCATTCTCACGCTGATAACATGTGACCGAAGCGGGCGCGGTGCTGGCGGGCGCGACGTTCGAGCTGACGAACGCTTCCGGCACAGTTGCGGCGACGCAGACCACAGACGCGGACGGTGCGGCGCACTTTGATAACCTTCCGGCAGGAAATTATACCGTGCGCGAAATCAACGCGCCGACGGGTTATCTCGTCGCTGTGGCGGACAATCAGAGCGTGACCGTCACGGCAGGCGAAACGACGGGCGCGGCGTTTGCAGATGAACGGATTCGGGGCAGAATCCGTATCGCCAAGACGGACAGCCTGGCGAAAGAGCCACTGGCGGGCGCGGAGTTTACCATTACGCGCACAGACGGAACGGGAACGCCCATCGTGCTGACCACCGACGTAAACGGCAATGCCGAAACGGACTGGCTGGATTATGGGCGGTATCGCGTGACGGAGAGCAAAGTTCCCGCGCACTATGAAACCAGCGGCTTTTCAACCGAAATCGACTGCACGGAAAACGGAAAGACATACCTCGTCGAGGTCGAAAACGAGCCGACGAAGGGCTTCATCCAGATCGTCAAGACCGACGCACTGACGGCAGACCGATTGCAGGAAGATAAAGCACGCTTTGTTGATGCACGCCAAGACCATCATGCAGAGATAGGTGCGGAACGCCTTTGACAGCAAAAGTCGGCATAGCAGCTGCTTTCGTTGGCTGCGCCGAAAAACGGCAATCAGCTGACGGGGAAACCTTCTGCGAGGATGAGCGCAGCCGCGCCCACCAGCGTTTCGGCAATCAGCAGCATGGTGAACAGCTTCCGCACGCGCGTTTTCTTTTCCGCGCCCATGTTGTAGCCGACGATGGGAATACAGCCTGCCGCCATGCCGACCACGATGGAAATGACAATCTGGAAGAACTTCATCACGATGCCCACCACCGCCATGGAGATTTTGGGCGTACTGCTCCTGCCCGAACACAGGATCCAGCGCGCCGTATTGACGGAGCATGTTGTTGATGGCTGCCATCGCCGCCACAAGGCTGATCTGGGAGAGGAAGCTGGTAATGCCCAGCGCGTCAGCATCTGTCCGCAGATATTCCCGCGCAGGGCATAGTCGCCGGACGCGGGCTTGATGATTTTCATGTGCAGCAGATACCAGACGGCGAGAGCAGCCGTTGCAACCTGACCGATTACCGTGGCAACAGCCGCGCCCATCATGCCCCATTTGAAGCAGAAGATGAAAATCGGGTCAAGAATGATGTTGATAACAGCGCCTGCCAGTGTGGAAATCATGGCGAATTTCGGGTTTCCGTCCGCGCGGATGATGGGGTTCATCGCCTGTCCGAACATATAAAAACGGAATACCCAGCGTGATATAGAAGAAATACTCCTGCGAGTGACGGAAGGTCTCTCCGTTGACCGTACCGCCGAACATGGCGATGATGCTGTCGGCAAAAAGGAGATACACGGCGGTCAGAACGGCTGCCCGCCACGGACAGCACAACGGCGTTGCCGACGCTGCGCTTGGCCTTGCCGATTTCGCTTCTTCTGCCCAGCGCCATGCTGACAAAAGCGCAGCAGCCGTCGCCGACCATGACGGCGATCGCCAGCGCCACGACCGTCAGCGGAAACACGACGGTGTTGGCGGCGTTGCCGTAAGAGCCGAGATAGCTGGCGTTGGCGATGAAGATCTGGTCAACGATGTTATACAGTGCGCCCACCAGCAGCGAGATGATGCACGGACGGCATACTGCCGCATCAGCCTCGCCCATGCGTTCCGTTCCTAAAAACTGATTTCCTGAATCCATGATGATGCCCTTCTTTCTCAAAAAATAAGAAATGCGTAAGCCCGTCAAACCCGGACTTACGCATTTCTGCTGCGCGATTTGCTGATGAAAATGAAAAAGGCGTGTGACGCTTCTGCAACCGGATTTACGCAGAAACGCCACACGCTGTACGCCATTATAGCGGGCTGGGCAAAAAATTCAAAGGGCGCGATTCTCATTGAAATTTCACATGCCGATGCGCCCAAACGCTTCGGACAAAGGGGACGTATCGGCCTTGCAGCGGGAATTCAGCGCCGCGGCGTCATTCCTTTGAACTTTTTGAACAGGACAAAAGAAATATTTGGTGTTTCACGCCGATTTGCCGCGCGCGCGATGCTTTCGATGGGCTGGTCGGTCTCAGCAGCAGACGGCTGGCCTCATCCATGCGGAAGCTGGTTGAGCTTTTATCGCCGATGGAAACGCCCGCCTCCGTCAGATACTGCTTGCGCAGATAGGCGGCGGAAACGCCCATCTCTCGGCGATGGATTGCGCGCCGGATGCTGTGTCGCGGAAACCCTGCTCCAGCTGCTGGTTGATCTGGATCACGATTTCCCGGCGAAGCTTGGGCTTGCTGGCTGGAGCAGTTTCCAGCCGCGGCTCAAAAGCGAATGCTGACGTCCTCCGGCGTCTCTGCGCCCGGCTGAGCAGCTTTTCAAGCATCAGCCGCGTTGCGCTGTCTCAGGCAGTGCGCTGTCCAGCAGATGATCCAGCCGCTTGAGCGTGAAAAGCATTTTCGTAGTTTTCGCCCTTGAGCTGCTCCATGAGCTTGCCGAAGGCGATTTCGCCCGTTTTGGCGGCGTTGAAGCAGGTGTTCAGCGCCGTTTCCAGCTCTTCCGCGCTCTTCCGGCGGACTCGGCGGCGGCCGTTTGGGCGAAAACCTGCTGTCCCGGATAGAAAGCGAAGCTTTTGCGTTCAAGCAGCGCCTGATAACGGATCGGCAGCTCAGCAGGCGCTTGAACAGGCAAGCTGTAATAGCAGCGGCAATTCATCTGCGTGGCGAGATGCAGGCAGATTTCCACCGCAGCCTGTCCGGCGGAGAGCGGGCAGAGCGCCAGCGTCGCTTCGCCGATGGAGCAGAGGACAGCGTCCGGCACTTCCTGCGTCAAAAGCGTTCGCAGCGGCTCGTCGGGAGATTTTTCCAACAGAATCAGAACGGCGGGCAGCGGCACGGGGCTTTCCTGCGGAGGCTGACCGTTGAGCCAAAGCCTCAGCATATCCTCGCGCTCACGGCTGAGGCGAATTCAGGCGACGATTTTTTCCACCTGCTCGGCGGCCTGCTGCACGTTCTCGACCTCGTGGGTTCGATTGAGCGCGGCCGTCATGCGCCGGTAGGGATCATACACGCGCGGATGAGCGCGACGCCGAGTGCCGAAAGCAGCGCGCACGCAATCAGCGCAAGCGCAATCCACGCATAGGAGCGGATTTGGCCAGACCGGGCAGGCAGCGCATAGGGCGACGTAGCGCAGGCAGTACCAGTCGTTGACGTCCAGCGGGGAAAAGAAGCAGATCGTCCGTTTTCCGTTCAGGCGCTCGACCAGGTAGCCGCGCTTCTGTTCGCCGATCCGACCCAGCAGCGACAGCGACATGGCGTTCAGCTCCTGCGCTGGTGAAGCGACCATATGAATCAGAGGAGACGATGACGTAATTTTCCCTGAAAGTTGAGCAGATGGTCGCGGAACCAGTCCGCGTTGAGGTTGAGCATGACGGCCTTTCGCCTGTCTTTCCGCTGGCTGTGACCTCATAAACCAAATAGCTGTACCATTCATAGGCATAGTTTTCGCCATTTTCCCGAAACGTGCGGTGATAAATCCGCATGCGGTTTTCCGGTGAACGCTGGCGGTAGAGCGCCACCGCATCCTGATCGTAAAGTCCTCCATGGGCGGACATATAATCGTTGTCCGTGGTATACATAATCGAGCTTGGGGTTGAATACATAAATAGAATGCAGCATACTGCCGGACATGGCATATTGCCACAGTTCGCGCAGCATAAAACGCGCCTCGTTCTGGGTGAGTGACGTGCTCTTGCGCAGCTTCTGGCGGTGGAGGAAAATATAGAACATCTGATGCCGAGGGTGTTGATGATGGACTGCATGGAGTCGGATATCGTGGCTGGCCTGCGCGGAAAATTCCTCGTTCATGCGCAGCATCGCCTGCATGGGAGATGCTTTTCAAACATCTGGAACATCGAGCCGAACAGCAGCGCGAACACCAAAAGGCGGCGGTGAACGCGATCAGTCTGGAAAACAATTTGGAAGAAAAAAAGGCGAAACGCGCTTTTGCTTTTGAACCTCGACACGGGCTTTCAACCTTCCTTTGCAACAAAAGATGCGACAAAAAATCGGTACGGTCAGTATACCACAAAACAGAGGGAAAGAAGAAAAAGTTTAAAATCAGCGACTTGATTTTTTGTTCAAACCTTTTAAACTTGCCGTTTTTGCTGGGGCTTTATAATAAACTCACAAAAAACGAACAGGGCGGGGATGCAATCCGACCACAACCCGTTTTGAGGAGTTTCGAGGGCGCATTCGCGTGTTCGTTAAAAAATAATGGAGGTTCAAATCTTATGAAGAAACTGGTAGCTCTCCTGCTCGCATGCATGCTGATCCTTGCCGCCGTCGCGGCGATGGCAGAACCCCGCGGAACCGTGATGCTGTATTCCCTTTAAAGGAAAAGCAGCTGGTTGCCGTCAAAGGAAGCCTTTGAGCCAAGTATCCGGAAATCGTCATGGATTACTATCAGGCAGGCACTGGCAAGATCAAGACCAAGATCGCTACCGAGCAGCAGGCGGGACAGGTTGCCGCCGCGGATCTGCTGTGGGTCGGCGATGCGTCCGACTACCTGACCTTCAAGGCGAGCAGGGCATTCTGGGGCGTACGTTTCTGGAATCGAAAAGATTCCGGATGCGTACAAAAGATTCTGACGACCTCTACGCGGCGCACGTCTGGTGGTTATGGGCATGGCGTACTTAACACCCAGAACGTGACCGAAGAAGAAGCGCCGAAGCATTGGAGGATCTTCTGAATGCAACCTTCCGCGATCAGATCATCATGACCGACCCGACCGAGTCCGGCACGACCGCCTACCTCGTCGGCGCGTTGGTGAACAACGAAGCGTATGGCTGGGAGTTCTTTGAGCAGCTGGCAGCGATGGGCACCGAGCTGGACAGCGGCACCTCCGGCACGCACAACAACGTCGCTCCGGCGGCTAAGGTCTGCATCGCCGTGGACTATGTCACCCAGACGCTGGAAAGCCAGGGCTCTCCGATTAAGTTTGTCTATCCTGCCGAGGATACCATCGCCATCTCAGCCCGATCGCGCGCTGGTCAAGCGGCTGCGCAAACCCCGACAACGGCAAACTGCTGTATGACTTCATCCTTTCGGAAGAGGGCAGACCGTGCTGATGAAGGCGGACACGCCGATCCCGTGACGGCGTTGCGAAGGAAGGCGCACTGAGCGCATCCGGATCGCCGCGATTGCGCTCAAGCCCGACGAGGCGAAGCTGGCGCAGGAGAAGCAGGACACGCTGGATCACTTCGATCAGCTGTTCAAGTAAGCGACTTTTCGGGGGCTGTCCACCATCTTGGGGACAGCCTCAATTCATCGAGAGGTAAAAAATATGGCCAGTGTACGCTTTGAAAACGTATCCATCAGCTACGGCAGCAAGCAGGTGGTCAGGATTTCTCCTGTCCGTCAAGGATGGGGAAATCATGGGCATCATCGGTCCTTCCGGCTGCGGAAAAACCACGCTGATTCGCGCCCTCTGCGGTCTGATTAAGCCGGACAAGGGCAATATCTACATCAATGACCAGCTGGTTTTTCAGCGACGAAAAACGCATCAATGTCGCGCCCGAACGCCGCGGCATCGGCGTTGTGTTTCAGGATTATGCGGTGTGGCCGCATCTGTCCGTCTGGGACAACGTCTGCTACCCGATGAAAAAGCACAAAGTCCCCAAGGAGGAAATCGCCAAGCGCGCGGCTTACGCGCTTGAGCAGGTGCGCATGACCGGCTACGAAAAAGCACATGCCCGCCCAGCTCTCCGGCGGTCAGCAGCAGCGCGTGGCAATCGCCCGCTCGCTGGTTTCTTCCGACAAGCTGATCGTTCTGGATGAGCCGATCACCAACCTGGATGCCAAACTTCGCGAGGAAATGATTCTGGAAATCAGATGATCCAGCAGAACATCGGCGACGATTATCTACATCACGCGATCAGGAAGCGGCTCTCCAGCTCTGCGACCGAATCTCCATCATGCAGCCGGACGGACAGATCTGCCAGATCGGCAGCGCGAAGAGATCATCCGCCGCCCTGCAAACCGCTTTGTCTATTCCTTTATCGGCGTTTCCAATTTCCTCCCCGTGAAGGAAAAAGGGCGGCAAGGTCTGTTTGGCGCTGGGCGGCGAGCCTGTTTTTTGTTTGACAAGCTGCCTCAGGGTTATGTCTCCGGCAAAAGAACGTCATGGGCGTGCGCCCGATGGATATTGTGTTTGACGCAAAGAGCCCCGATCCGCGCAACGATTCAGCGCGATACCTTCCTGGGCAACCAGTACGACTATCAGGTGGAGCTGATGGGCAAGGGAACTGCGCGTAGAACGCAACGCGCTTGACGTACTCGCCGATCCCCACCCATTACGAAGCCGGACAGGAAGTCGGGCTGAAGTTCCTCAATGTCAAGTTCTATGAAGAGGAGGCAAACGCATGATGGGCAGCAAGCGCCGCGCCCAGCCGTGATATGGCGCGTATGGATGGCAATCACTTCAGTCTCGACACCGTGCTGACCGTGCTTTCCTTCCTGATTTTGGTCGTCGTCGTCGTCATCCCGATGGTGATGATCGTTTACAACACGTTCTTCTACGGGCAAGTTTGACATAAAGCCTGTTCACCCAGATCATTCTCGACCCCCGGCAACGTCGCCGCGATGTGGAACACCATCAAGATCGCGCTGCTGGTCACGCTGTTCGGCACGATTGTCGGTCTGTTTTTCGCGTGGCTGCTCGGTCGAAGCGACATCCCCCTTCAAAGGGGCTGATGCGCTCCATGTTCACCATCCGTATATGTTTCCCGCCGTTCTTCGGCGCGATGGCATGGAACTGCTGCTTTCCCCGCGCTCCGGCTATCTCAATAAGTGGCTGATGGCGACATTCGGTCTGTCCAAAGCGCCGTTCAACATCAACTCCATCGGCGGCATCATCTTCGTGGAATGCTCGTATTACTTCCCGTTCGTGTTCATGCAGGTGGTCTCCGCGCTGGAGCGCATGGACCCGACGCTGGAGGAATCTGCCCGAATCGCCGGCGCAAAGCAGTGGTACGTCATCCGACGCATCACCATGCCGCTGGTTCTGCCGGCCACAAGCGCGGGCGCGCTGCTGATTCTGACCAGCTCGCTGTCCCACTTCGGCGTTCCGTCCATTTTGGGCTTCAGCAAGAAGATCTACACCCTGCCGACCCGCAATTTACCAGTTGATTTCCCGCGCAAGCGGTTCGTTCCAAGGCATTCGCGAGGGCGCGGCGCTCTCCATCCTGCTGGTCATCGTGGTTATGCTGGCGCTGTGGCTGCAAAAGATCGTTCTGCGTTCGGGCAGCTACGATATCATCAAGGGCAAATCCATGCGTCCGATGCTCATCAAGCTGCGCGGCGCAAAATCCCCCCTGCTGGTCATCTCCCTGCTGTCGCTGGTCGTCATCGTGGTTGTGCCGCTGGTGATGATCATCCTTGTCGGTCTGCTCCGCGCCTACGGTCTGCCGCTCAAGCCTGAAAACTTCGTTTGACAACTACATCAGCACCTTCAAGTCGAAGATGGTCGGGGACGGTGTGGTCAACTCGCTGACCCGTCGTGGTCTCCGCCGGTCTGATTGCCATGTTCCTGGGCGTGATGATCGCCTACGTCATCCAGAAGATCCGGCCGAAGGGCAAAACGGTGCTGAATCATCTCCATCCTGCCGTATTCCATCCCCGGCATTGTGCTGGCCATCGGCGTCATCCTCTCTTGGAGCGGCGTTCGGCATCAACCTGTAGCCCCAAACACCCTGTGGATCATCCTGATTGCGTATATCGCGCGCTACCTCGCCTTCTCGATGAAGTCCGCCTCTGCGTCCCTGCAGCAGGTTCACTATTCGCTGGAAGACGCGGCGCGTACTGCGGCGCGACGCATTTTGAATCCCGACGGATGTGACCCTTCCGCTGATTCGCCCGGCGATGATCTCCGGCTTCTTCCTGATCTTCCTGCCGGCCATGCGCGAATTGACGACCTCCGTTCTGGCTTTATGGCCCGTACACCGCACGCTCGGCGTACCATTCACTCCCCGCGCGCAGCGACGGCTATATCGTGGATTCCTCCGCGCTTGCCTCGCTTGCCATTGTGCTGATTATCATCTGTAACACGGTCGTCAACGCGATCTTGAAGGACAGGAAGAAGGTGTAACAGATGGATCAAATTGTTCTCAATCACGTCACGCAAACAGTTTACCACCAAAATGCGTTGGGCACGGTAACCGCCGTCAACGATTTCAACCTGACCATCAAAAAGAGGGCGAATGCTTCTCCTTCCTGGGTCCCAGCGGCTGCGGCAAGACGACCACGCTGCGCATGATCGCCGGATTCGAGGATCTGAGCGACGGCGAAATCCATCTGTGCGGCGGGCCCGTCAGCATCAAGAGCAAAAACCTGTATGTGCCGCCGGAGGAGCGCGGCTACAGGGCATGGTGTTCCAATCGTTCGCGGTATGGCCGCACATGAACATCTTTTGAAAAACGTGGCCTTCCGCTGCTGCGCGTGCGCAAAGTGCCGAAGGCGGAGATGATCGAGCGCGCGAAAAATGGCGCTCAAGCACACCAGCCTGGACGGCATGGAAAAGGTTTATCCGGGCAACCTCTCCGGCGGACAGCAGCAGCGCACGCTGGCGCGCGCCATTGTCACCAATCCGAAGGTCATGCTGCTTGATGAGCCGCTTTCCAACCTCCGACCTGAAGCTGCGCGAAACCATGCGCTTTGAGATCAAGGAGCTGCGTAAAAGAAGTTCAACTTCACGATCATCTTCGTGACGCACGACCAATCCGAGGCGATGGCGCTTTCCGACCGCATGATGGTCATGGATATGGGCAACATTGTGCAGATCGGCACGCCGACGGAACTTTACAACCTGCCCGGCAAACCGCTTTGTGCATAAGTTCTCGGTCAGTCCCACCTTCACCGACGTGGTCATTCAGGACGGCAAGGTTTATGCCAGGGCGATATGGAACAGCCGCTGCCCGTCGCGCTGCCGGAAAACGGCGAGCGTGAAATGGTCATGGCGACCCGTCCGAACCAAATCGCCATCAACCACACCGACGGATACAAAACCAAGATTGAAAAGCGCATCTTCCTGACCAACTACACCGAGTATCTGGTGCGTAGGCGACCAGCTGCTTCAGGTTCAGACCCCGCACCGTAACGCCTTTGCGCAGGGCGAAACCTGCTATCTCAAATTCCCCGGCATCATGTGGTATGGCAGGGAGCGGATGAGCAGGCGGAGGCCGAGCGCAACCGCCGCCAGTTAGTATAAAACGGGATTTTAACTGCGTATAAAAGGGGCTGTCGAGCAGACGGTCCCTTTGAAATATCAATCCATGAGCCGAAAACGAATACTGCACAAAAGTGCGGACGTGATGGGTTCAGCCTCGTACCTTTCGAACGTCCTGCCGCCTCCGCCTCCCGATGAGAGAATGACAGGCCAGCAGGGTGGCAGCGCCGCCGAGCGTGACGCACCAGCGATAGTCGAGCACTCCCCCAGAAAACCCATCGCAGGAAAACGCTCGCCCCCGGTGGTGAGAAGCACGCTGCTTAAGGCGTTGACGCGCGAGCGGAGTCTTTCGGGGATGTAGCGCTGGACGGCGGAGCTTCGCAGAATGGCGCTGTGCTGCGAAAGCCGCAGATGGCGCGGTTGACCAGCATCAGCGGATAGAAGTCATCCTGCTGTATGCTCGTTTGAGCAGAAATGCACTTACATTGAAGAAAGGGCAAGGACCAGATTTGGGGATCAGTCAGGTATTGCTCATGATAGTCAGTGAAGCATTTCTTATCAATAATCAGATTTTGCACTCATGCCGCAGGAAACCCATCCTCCCTCAAAAACACTTTTCTTCTGTTTTTTGTTGTTCGATATTGCTGCAGCGATAGCACAGTTCGTTATCACAGATAACGTCATTTTCAAAATAGTGACAGATATTGCCGACCGTTGTTTCTGCGATGTTGTTCAGCGCTTCCTCCGTCAGGAACGCTTGATGGGAGGTGACGATCACATTGGGCATGAGATCAGGCGGAAAGCAGTTCGTCGTTCAGAATGTGGCCGGATCGGCTTCAAAAGAAGATATCCGCTTCTTCTTCGTACATTATCCGCAGGCTGCGCCGATCTTTCGGGCCCTTGATGTCTTCCAGAAGCGCCTTTCGGCATCGATCAGCCGCCCCGGGAGGTGTTCGCCACGATCACCATGCCTTTTTCATCTTTTCGATGGCAGCAGCATTATCATGTGCCGCCCATCAGTCAGCGGGCAGTGGAGGGAGATCACATCGCCAGTGGGCAAACAGCTCGTCCAGCGTCACATATTCGATACCGCTGTCCGGCGCAGGAAAGCGGTCAGGCAATGACCTTCATACAAAAACCCTGGCAAATATCGATGAAGATCCTGCCGATTTTGCCAGCCGATCACGCCCACGGTTTTCCTGTGAAAATCGTAAAGCCCGTCAGCCGCCCATTCAGGGAAAGTTGGAATTCCGCGTACGGTTGTAGGCTTTGGCGGATACGCCGCACAGAGGTCAGCAGGGCGATAGCATGCCGGCAACAGCATATGGAGAATAAGCCGGGACATGCACCACGCTGGATTTTTCCGAAAGCGGCCTGCACGTCCACGTTGTTGTGATCCGGCTGAACGCAGAGCAATGAGCCTTTCACGCCCGGCATACAGCTTGTCAATGGCCGCCGCGTTCACCGTGTCATTGACGAATACGCAAACTGCATCGCACCCCTGGGCCATCTTCTAAACTTCCGTATCCTCAAGAAACCAGTTTCGCTTCCAGAAATCTGAACTGCATATCGTGTTCACTGCCATAGTGTTCAAAGGACGGTTTGTCATAAGCCTGGCATCAAAGAAAGCAACCTTTTGGATCATTTTCCTGCCCCAAAGAAATGATGAAGCTACACTGGTTTATTCCAACGTCAGCAGCGCTATCTTAAAGCGCTTTCGTTGCCTCTACGGAATGAAGTCCTGGCCTTGGCAAAGTGTGAAGTTTCCTTTTCACCGTCTTGGATGGGATGATCTTTCCTTCATTGATGACGCCCTCGCCGTCCAAAGCGAAGATCGCGTTTCTCCGGGAGCGGCATGCTCGATAAACCGGTTCTTCGTCAAAGGCCATCACAACGAATTTCATTTTGTCATTATGAATCATCGGTCCATATTGACGATTTTGCCTTCCACAGTGGTGGAACAAGCTCAGCCAGTCTGAATACTTCACTCCAGCTTGATTGTTTCTGTTCATGATATCGCTCCTCCCTGATTTCACTTCTGTATAGACTGCGCCGGTATCGAGCAATACGTAACTGAACGAAGCACAACA
>VOFG01004559.1_pt1 | contig 18472 bp, 41 predicted proteins | sample 5384171 | NCBI WGS metagenome assembly VOFG01 (sample SAMN12384726, study PRJNA508395) | human gut metagenome | isolation source: healthy gut F | host: Homo sapiens
GCAGTCGATGAGGTCAATAAGGGTGCTCACTGCCGCGCAGTGAGCGCGTCAAGGTCACGGAACATGTCCTTTCTCGCCGAACATGGCAGAAGTCGTTGCCTGTGCCGGTGGGGAAGGGGCAGACGGCGACGTTATCCAGCCCTGCCGCGCCGCAGACACCTATTGAAGGTACCGTCCCCGCCGCAGGCATAGACGTGCAGCTTTCATTTTCGGCGGCCTCCGGCCTTTATCCTTGCCGGGGCGTCCATGGGAGCTTTGGTGACGTAAATTGTATGTATCGCCGCTGGTCTCAAATGCGAAAAGGCGGCGTTGACACGCCGGTAACTATTGCGGTTTTATCGCTGCCGCCGGCGGTGGGGTTGACTATAAAAAAGATGCTTCATTTATATCTCTCCGATGTGTTTACTTGAAGTACATGAACAGGTCGCACTTTATCATGCCGTTATAGAGCTTGCGCTTCTTGTCAGCTGTTTTGCCGAAGCAGCGCTCAAACTCCGTGTGGGAGGACAGCAGGTAGAGCTGCCAGTTCTCGCTTTGCAGATACGCTTTGCCGAAGCCGCGGTATAGCTCCTCCGCCTGCTCCTTTTCCATGATGCGCTCGCCGTAGGGGCGGGTTCGTGACGATGACGCCGCGCTCAGTCTTGCGGTCAAACTTCATCGCGTCCGCGACTTCGAAGCGGACGACGTCGTCCACACCGGCGCGCTGCGCATTCTCACGTGCGATCTCTATGGCCTTCGGGTCGATGTCCGCGCCGACGATGTTATAATCGCCGTGGTACCTTTGGCCTTGGCGGCCTCGCGCTCCTGTTCCCATACGCGGCGGTCGATGTTCTTCCAGCTCATCGCGGTAAAGCCGCGGTCTTCCCGGTGCGCGGTTCTTGGCAATGAGCGCGGCCTCGATGGGAATAGTCCCACTGCCGCAGAAAGGATCGCAGAAATCGTCACGCCCGCGGTAAGAGAGTTTTACCATGGCCGCGGCCATGGTCTCCTTGAGGGGCGCGGCATTGTGCGCAGGGCGGTAGCCGCGCTTTATGCAGTCCGTCACCCGAGGTGTCATGCAGAGGGAGACACGGTCCTTCATTATATAGAGAACTGGATCTGATACAGTGCGCCTGTCTCTGGGAACCACCCAGAACTGGACTTTTTGAGCCGCTCGACCACTGCCTTCTTAATTATCTTCTGGCAGTCTGAAACGGAGAAGAGCTTTTGAGTTAAGACTATAGCCCTTGACGGGGAATGCGCCGTCCTTGGGATGATGGACTCCCCAGGGCAGAGCCTTTGTGCCCTCAAACAGCTCGGGTCAAACGTGAAAGGCCAATCTGCCCATTTCGATGAGCACGCGCTCACCGATGCGCAGGCAGATATTGGGCGGGCAAGGCCTCATCTCCGCCGGTGAAGTACACGCGGCCATTTTCGGACGCAACGTTTGCCAGTGTCCAGTCTCCTGAGTTCATCGGATATCGGCCCCTCAAGCCCCCAAAAGGCAGGGGACACAGAATTTATATTCCATAATTGCTCCTAATATTTTTATCTTATAAATAATACTACAAAAATTTAATGTTGTAAAATGGATAGCAGGAATTTCTTGATTTTTCGGAACATGAAACAATTTGCGCTCGTCAGAGGTATTATAGATGAAACGATAAATAAAAAGAAAGGATGCTCGACTATGGCGGACATCGGCTGCCTTGACATTGGCCGGGGCTGAAAGTGTTAATTGTTAAATCTTTGGTGTTGAAATATTGCCTGAACGGAAGTATAATAACCAAACATGGAAAAATATTCATGCCGGAGATTTAACAGATGACAAAACCGATAAAGTCCGCCGCGGCGCTCACGCTTGCGGTATCAATACTGCTTACGCTTACCGGCTGCTCAGGCAAGCCTGACGCCGTCCCAACGCCGACTGCCGCGGTGCAGGAGACACCCACGCCGACGCCGGAGCCTACGCCTCGAACCTACCGCCGCACCGGCACCGATGCTCTGAACCGACGGCAACGCCGAACCCGAACATCCCTCGTGATAACGGTCGTTGATGCGACCGAGCCGTCGGATATGAAGGCGGGGAACGTTGTTGATATAAGGGGCGTTGTAAAGACGGACAAGGGCAGCTCACGAATGTCACGGGCGGCTCCTCAAGGATGGAGAGGTTGTTCAGGAATATGCCTATATGCCGTATTCACCGGAGTTCAGCCTTGCGGGTACGCTGAACGCGTCCATGCATTTTGCGGATCTCGGAGCGGGGGAGTATACATATCAGCTGACCGCCGCGGCGGAAAACAAGGGCGAGACTGTTGAGACGGTTCTCATAGACAAGAAGTTCACGCTATACCTTGAGTGCGCAGAAGAGCACCCAGACGCAGACGGCGCAGCCCGAGACCGCCGCCGCACCGGAACAGACGCAGCAGACGGAAGCGGCGGCACCGGCCGCGTCCAGCGGAAAGAAGGAATACGCAGCGCAGACGACCTATGACACCAGCAATGCCGGTATTATATGGAACTATTTCGTCGAGCAGTTTGATAACCCCTACACTGCGGCGGCGATACTCGGCTGCATCGACTCTGAAAGCTCCTGCGAGCCGACGCGCGTTGAGGGCGATTTTACCTCGCAGTTCTATTTCTCGCAGGATTATACCGACAGCATAGATAACGGCTCTGTAAGCAGAGAGGCGTTTTAAAATATCTGCCGAGGGGACGTGCGGCAACGGCTATGGCCTGTGCCAGTGGACGGGCGAGCGCAAGGGATATCTGTACGACCTTGCGATGGAGAACGGCACGTCGGTGGGCGACCTGCTGACACAGTGCGAGTTCATCATGCAGGAGCTTAGGAACGATTATCCGTGGAGCTGCTGGAGTATTTAGTGAACGCAGAGGACGAGCTGTCCGCGACGCTTTGAGTTTTCAAACGTGTACCTTCAGACGCTCGTTCATAGCGGCAGGACAACGCTTGTCAAGCGAGTATTTGACAAGTACGCGCTTGTAGAGGAAGAGGAATAAGAGCTTATAGACTACACCCCTTACGCAAAAATGCGTAAGGGGTATTTTGTACGGTAATTAAAACCAACTCAGCCTTTGTAGCCGATGGCGTCGGCAAGCTCGCGGGTGATGATGACGGTCGCGTCATGGTGCAGCTTCATGAGCGTTGCGGGCAGGCGCATGTGACGGCATCGCTCATAAGGAGCTGACGGGCGGCATCGGCCTTGTTTGAGCCGCTGAGGATCATCAGCAGGCGCTTTTGCCATCATTATCTCGCCGATGCCCATAGTCACCGCGTAGCGGGGGACTTCGTCGCGGGAGGCGAAGAAACGGGCGTTTGCGTCAATAGTGCTCTCGTCAAGGACTTCCTTGTGCGCATGCCAGTACAGCTCTTTACCAGGCTCGTTGAACGCGAGGTGACCGTCAGGCCGACGCCGAGCACCTGAAGCTCAACACAGCTATTGGCAATAACAGCTTGAACTCCGCGATGTTCGCGTCGATATCGCCGGTGCCCTTGGCGACGTAGGTGTTTTTTTCTTGTCGATGTTTATGTGGTCGAAGAGATTGGAGTCCATGAAGTATCTGTAGCTCTGGTCATGCGTCGGCTCAAGGCCGATGTAGCCCGTCAAGGTTCACGGTGTGAACCTTGGAGAAGTCAACCCCCTCCTCGCGGGCAGCGGCGCGCAAGCTCCTGATACATGCCGACAGGGCTTGAACCGGTGGCAAGGCCAAGGCAGCAGTCGGGCTTCTCGCGGACTATCTTCTCAATGATATCCGCACCGGCGGCGCTTTGACTTTTATAGTCGTCACAGATTATTACTTTCAAAAATTCCTCCTAAGTGAAATTTGCCCGCCTGTACCGGCGGCATTCATTACCTGTATTCAGTATATAGATTTTGGAAGAAAGCGTCAAGTGTCAATTTTCCGCGATATTTTTCCTGCGACGGGGCGAGCATTAGCAGGAGGCGAGGTTCGGCAGCGACATCAGCGCGTTTATCAGGTTGCGATCTGCCACGCGCCTTTTGGTTGACATAACACATCCACATAGACAGACGCACGGGAACAGAAAACTGTAGAGAGCGGCTCGCGTCTGCCGCTTATGCGTTTCGGCGCAGCGGCTGCCGTAGACTGCCCAGCCATTACGCTCGTGTAGGCGAAAAGGCAGATGGTGACGGCCATGAATACCGCCGAAGTACGCGCGCCGAACACGGACGCGAGGGCGGACTGATACACCTCCGTCCCGGTGACGCTGCCCCATGGGATATTGACGCCGCTGCAAAGGATCGCAAGCGCGGTGCAGGTGCAGATAACTATAGTGTCGGCAAAGACCTCGAAGATGCCCCACATGCCGTGAGCTGCAGGATCGTCCGTGTCAGCCGCGGCGTGGGCGATGGCGGCAGTGCCGAGCCCGGCTTCGTTGGAAAAGGCGCTGCGCCGCAGTCCCCACTGTATGCACTGCGCCGTTGTGACGCCGCAGATACCGCCAGTGATCGCGCCGGGGCGGAAGGCTTCAATAAATACGGTTGACATAACACAGGCTATCCTGCTATGGTTTTACCGCGACGACCGCCATTGAGGCGGCGATGAACAGCAGACTCATCAGCGGAACCATAGCTTCCGCCGCCGTGCCGACCGTCCCGCGCCGCCTGAGCAGCAGCGCCGTGACGGCGGCGGCGAGGACGAGACCGAGCGCGAAGCGCAGAGCAGCAGGGCTTTGCATCGGGCCAACGGTACACGCGCCGACGGCACGGACGAAGGAATCTGCAATGCTGCTGACCTGCACGAGATTGCCCATGCAGAAGGCGGAGAGCGTGACAAGCACGCCGTAGACGCGCGCAAGGTGTGGTCTGCCGGACGTGGGTGATATAATCCATCGGTCCGCTGCCGATGCTCCCGCGACGGTAATATATCGCGAGGGCGACCTCGACGTATTTTACGATCATCCCGATGAGCGCCGCTGCCCACAGCCAGAAGAGTGCGCCGGGGCCGCCCATGGCGATAGCCTGCGACACACCAACTATGTTGCCCGTGCCGACCGTTGAGCCTAGAGCGGTCGCGGCAGCCTGAAAGGGCGTGACTGTTCCGCTTTTGCGCGCCGTTGACGCAGGCGGATGCTGCCGACGGTCAGGCGCATCGCAAGGCCGAAGCGCCTGAATTGCAGACCGCGGCAGCTGATGGTGAGCGCCCCGGCGCAGACGATCAGCCCGGGGAAAAACAGCCAGCTCCATATAAAATTGCTGATATAGGAAGAAATTGTACTGAACATAAATATTAAGATTGACTAAGGTTCACAAAAAGTCTTTATTTAACGGCGGACTTGTGGTAAGGTATGCCCCGAACTAAATGTATGGAACAAAATGAAGAACTATTCGTCTCTATATACGAGCTCTGAAAGGGGAGACAAAAATGAAAAAGCTTATTACTATCCTGCTTATAATCGTAATGGCGGTGGGGATGATAGTCCCTGCATACGCTGAGAACATACAGAGCCGCGCGGTCATTGGCGCGGACCTCACGGACGATCAGATCGCCGCTGTGTATAACGCCTTCGGCATCAAACGCGGCGACGCTATCGAACTGCGCGTCACGAACGGCGAAGAGCGCCAGTGGCTCCAGGGCTACGTGGACGAGAGCCTTATTGGTACGAGGTCTATCTCCTGCGTGTATGTTGAGCTTCTGCCCGAGGGCAGCGGCATGGACGTCACCACGAGCAACATCATGGTGCACCGGTGAGATGTATATAAGCGCCCTTGCGACGGCGGGCATAACCGATGCGCGCATCATCGTCGCATCACCTTTTGAGGTCAGCGGCACCGCGGCGCTCACCGGCGTATACAAGGCCTACGAGGACATGACCGGCAAAAGCTGGACGATCTGGCGAAGCTTGTCAGCACACAGGAGCTTACCATCACCGGCGAGCTTGCAAACGAGATAGGCGGCATGGACTCGACCTCCATCGTAAACGATCTGAAGCTCATGCTCGATGAGACGCAGAAGATGACCGACGACGAGATACGCGCCGAGATCATTGACATTGCAGGGCGCTACAACGTCTCGCTGACCAACACTCCAGATACAGCAGCTCATTGACCTGTGCCGCTCGCTCGAAGGGCTTGACGCTGATTCTCTCAAGGCGCGTGTAGAGGAAGTACAGGGTACGCTTCAGAAGGTGTCCGACGCGAAGACCAAGGTCGTTGGCTTCGTCGAGACTGTGAAGAAGGTCGTCACCTCCGTGTCCAGCTTCTTTGACAGGATCAAAGGACATCATCGCAAAATTCTGATAATGTAAAATGCCGGGACTATCATCCCGGCATTTTTATACGCGACGTGTAGATAATGCTAAGAAATGCCTATCGACAAACTCGGATAAATCTGCTATATTGCGCCTGCAATATGCTTAATGCCGCATTGCGCCTGCAATATGCTTAATGCCGCGTTTCGCGGCAGCGGGGAGAACCGGACCGACATTTTGCCCGATTGGACGGCGACCATACTATGGCACGTCCTTGGGGGTGTATTCGCGGTGCGACAGGGGGGACTCTCTTTCCCGAACCCGACAGCTAATCTCGTCAGCGTAAGAGAGCGGATAAAGGTGTAACTACGCCCGCATACGGTCTCATTGCGCTGTGTTTCAGGAAAGCACAGCGTTTTTATTTTGACTGCTGCCCTGAAAGGCTCGACGGGCGGCGGGTCGAGGTTACCTAAAATGAAAAAACAGGCTTCGCGACATCTTTATCGGCAAGCCCTTGAAGGACTCCGATCTGGGCGGTGAAAAGTTCGGCGTGCTTTGGGGGCTGCAGATCTATTCCAGCGACACTATCTCCTCCGTGGCATACGCAGGTGAGGAAGTGCTCATGGTGCTGCTGCCGGTGATGGGGCTGCTTGCCGCGCACACGCTCGTTTACGTCATGTGCGCGATCATTGCGCTGCTGCTCATCCTTGTGTTCTGCTACCGGCAGACGATAGATGCCTACCCGCAGGGCGGCGGCGCGTATATCGTCGGCGCGGATAATCTCGGCGAAGCGCCGGGGCTTACCGCGGCGTCGTCGCTGCTGGTAGGCTATATCCCTGACGGTGGCGGTGTCGAGCTGCTCGGGCGCGGCGGCGGTGGCGTCGGCGTTCCCGGAGCTTGCGGCATACAAGCCGTGGATCGCCTTTGTTATCGTCTGCATTCTTACGTGGGGCAACCTCAGAGGCATGCGCGAGTCGGCGATCATGTTCGGCGTGCCCACGTATTTCTTCATCTTCGCTATCCTCGCGCTCATCGTGACGGGCTTTGTGCGTGTGCTCGTGTTCGGGTACCAGCCGCCGGAGCCGACGGCGGTCATCGAAACGGCGGGGGATGTGACAGTGTTCCTTATCCTGCGAGCCTTCGCTTCCGACTGCACCGCGCTGACCGGCGTCGAGGCCGTGAGCAACTGAGAACCTGACGGTCATGATGGGTGCGCTTGTTGTGACCTCGCCGTTAAAGAAGCTGCTGCATAACCAGACAACGCAGCGTCTCAGCAAGAAGCTTCTGAGAGGTACAGAAATGTTTCTGTATTCACAGTGCCGTATATAATATGAATATGAAAAACAACTGCCGCTTCCCGGAAGAGAAGCGGCAGTTGTTTTGTTGTTTTTACTTAAGTTAATTACTCTCCGGTATGTGGATCTCCTTTATCGTGAAATCCTTACCCGTGAGCACAGTCTTTTTCAAAGCTTCCGCAGTTCGGACAATAGCCCTCGTGCTCAATGACATTGAAGATCTCGTCGCAGTCGTCGCACTCGGCCATACCGGGGACGGTCTCAAGAATGAGCTTTGCGCCCTCAAGCGGCGTACCCCTCGGCGACGGGCGGAAACAGCTCCTCGACATACTGCGGGATGACGAGATAACTCGCCGACCTCGCAGACGATCTCACTGATGGCTGCGACGTTATTTTTCCTCCATGTAGTCGAGCACGGTCCCTGCACATGCTGCGGACAATACCTATCTCGTGCATGGTTTACAGCCCAAGCTTTTTCTTGGCAAGCCTGCCGAGCGTTGCGGGAGCGTTGCCGACGGCGACCATGAGCGTCTGGTAATAGGGCTTGTTGCGGTTGTCGAGCGTCTTTTCAAGGCGGATCGCGTCGAACTTGCACTTGTGGTGTGATTATGCCGCAGCCGACGCACAGATCCTCGTCGATGACTGCGCAGCCGCAGCCGAGGCAGCGCTTTTGACTTCCTTTCTTAATCTGCTCCTCGGTGAGGTCGCCGCGCAGATCCTTGAAGGTCCTGCGCTTCTTCGACGCTGCCGCAGGCGGCCTTCTGGCGCGGCGCAGTGTCAAAGCTGCCGATCGAGACGGCGACCGTCTTCGCGTCGAGCGGCTTATAGTCGCGGTGGTCGCGCCCGAGGTGCTGTGTCTGGCCGGGATGCACATAGCGGTGGATGGAGATCGAGGCCTCCTTGCCGGCTGCGATCGCGTCGATGGCGAACTTCGGACCGGTCACAACATCGCCGCCTGCGAACACGTCGGGCTCACCGGTCTGATAGCTGAGCTCATCGACCATGACGGCGCCTTTGCTGCTGAGCTGGATGCCGGTACCGGCGGAGATACCGCCGAGGTCGATCTTCTGGCCGATGGCGGAGATGACCGCGTCAAGCTCCAGCGTCTCAAATTTACCGGTGCCGACGGGCTTGCGGCGGCCTTTTGCGTCAGCTTCGCCAAGCTCCATGACTTCGACCTTCATGCCGCTGACCTTGCCGCTGCCGAGTACCCTCGACCGGAGCGGCGAGGGTACATGAACCTGACGCCCTCTTCCTCTGCCTCAGCGATCTCGTCGGCTGCTGCGGGCATTTCGTCTCTGCTGCGTCGGTAGACGATGGTCACGTCCTCCGCGCCGAGACGCAGCGCCGTGCGCGCGACATCTATCGCGACGTTGCCGCCGCCGACGACTGCGACGCGCTTACCGATGCTGACGGGCTTTTCAAGGTTAACGTCACGCAAAAAGTCAATACCGGTGAACACACCCGCAAGCCTCGCCGGGAACACCGAGCTTTGCGCCCCTGGATGCGCCGATGCCGAGGTAGAAGGCCTTGTAACCTCTGCACGCAGCTGCGGCAGAGACGTCCTTTGCCGACCTCAACGCCGGTTTGAACTCGACGCCGAGCTCACGGAGAATGTCTATCTCCGCGTTCACGACGGCCTTATCGAGACGGAAGCCGGGGATGCCGAGAGTGAGCATGCCGCCGAGCTTGTCCTCTTTTTCAAACACAGTGACAGGATAGCCCTTGACTGCAAGGTAGTACGCGCAGCTCAGACCCGCGGGGCCTGCGCCGATGACGGCTATCTTCTCGGTGTAGGGTCTGCCGATCTGGTTGAGCATCTTCGGCACAAAGCGCGTGGAAGCGTCAAGATCCTTATCGGCGATGAACTTTTTTGATAGCGTCTATCGCGACGGAGGCGTCGACAATGCCGCGGGTGCAGGCCTGCTCACAGGCCTTGTTGCAGATACGGCCGCAGACGGCAGGGAAGGGGTTCTCTTCTTTATGAGCTCCAGAGCCTCGGTATAGCGTCCCATGGAGGCGAGCTTTATGTAGCCCCTGAACGGGGATATGCGCCGGGCAGACGGCCTTGCAGGGGGCGGTGCCGCTGTCCATAACGTCGCTTCGGTTGGTGCGGTAGTCGATGTTGTAGGTCTTTGTCCCAGGGATGGAGACGTCGGAGTTATACGCGCCGGAGACAGTGGGGTTATTGATGCAGTTTTTCTGGCCGAGCTTAATTGCATTGGTCTGGCAGTTCTCAACGCACTGGCCGCAGGCGACACACTTTTCTTTATCGATCTTCGCGGCGAAGTTCGAGCGGATCGCGTTCTTTGCACGGAACATCTCGGCGATGCGCAGGGCAAAGCACGAGCAGCCGCAGCAGTTGCAGATGGCGGTCGCGTCCTCAAAGCCGGGGGTCTGGTTGATCTCGTGCACGAGACCGTTGTCCTCGGCGCGGCGGAGGATCTCATACGCTTCTTCCTTGCTGATAAGGCGGTGCGCCGGACTTTACATGCACATGTCCTCTTCAAGGTGGCCGCAGCCCTCGCCCATGAGGCGGCGGGCCCGGCGGCACGAGCACGGACCGACGCTGATGGCCGTCGCGTTTTCGATGAGCGTCTTGAGCTCGTCATAGGACGCCGTGCGCGAGTCGTTCTCGATCGCGCTCATGACGGGCATGACGCGCATGAAGAACATGCCGGTCTTGCCGGAGTCGAGCATCGGCGCGAGCATCTCCGGACGGCGGCGGGTGTCTTATACCGGCTGAAATTACGTTTGCCATTCGTACTACTATAAATATACACTCTTGTCTGAAATTTGGCAATACGACATATTTGCTTTTTGCTGTATGAATTGTGGCTATGTCACCAATCGTGCGGCAGGAGACAGGCTGCGCTTTTTGATTTTTACAGCGATGTGTATTATAGTTGTTACATCTATCGGAGGATGCAGCTATGAATATCAACGGAATGGAAATAGAACGCAAGTACCTTATAGCTATGCCGGATGCGGCTGTGCTGCAAAGTGCCGACGCGTCGGAGATCGTGCAGACCTATCTTGTGAATCCGGAGAAGGGCGCGACTGAACGCGTCCGGGCGCGCTACATCCGGCGGCATGGAGGGTCTATACGCATACCGTCAAGCACAAGCTCAGCACGATGAGCCGCGAGGAGGACGAGCACGAGATAAGGGCGGCGGAGTATGCGGAGCTTCTGAAGCGTGCCGATGCGGGAGAAAGCCGGTCCACAAGACGCGGTACTGCCTTGACTATATGGGGCAGCTTTTTGAGATAGACGTTTACCCGTTCTGGACAGACCGCGCGATAATGGAGATAGAGCTTGACAGTGAGGAGCGTGAGGTCATGCTCCCGCCGTCCATTGAAGTTATAAAAGAAGTGACGGGGACGGCAGGTACACCGCCAATGATCGCAGGGAGGTTCCGGGCTGAATGAGCCGAGAGGAACTTTTTTACCGCAGCCTCGTCATAACCGCAGAAAGGATGGTACGACCATGAAAAAACAGTTTCGATAATACTTGCTTGCGCTGGCCTTCGGCCTGTGCGCCTGCGGCAATTTGAGCACATTGAGCTGCCGCCGCTGCCGACCGTAACCCCGGAGCCGACGCCGAATCCCGAGCCCACGCCGGAGCCGACGCCCAACGTGCAGGACGGTCAGATCATCATAGCCGTCGAGAACACGCAGAAGCAGGCATATGACCCGCAGGACGGCACACAGTTTATCCTGACCTTCTCTTATGAGACGCCGAAGATAGAGATACTCGGCAGAGCCGATGCGGAGAAGGCTATTAACGAGTATGTCGCCATGCTCGATGAGACCTATGTCACCGGCGAGGATTACGGCGACGGTCAGGAACTGGCTACAACAACATGCCGGTCACTATGGCGGAGGACAACTATAATTATTGGATGAGCACCGGCGACGGTGAGGTATCGCACACCCTTGAGCTTGTTTCCGACCGCAGTGTGACAGTTGAACGCGGCGATACGGTCAGGTGCTGACGCTTCTGTATAACGACTACAGTGACCTCGGCGGTGCGCACGGCAGCTACGGCTATACCGGCTACAGTCTTCGATACGCAGACGGGCGAGCTGCTCACGCTCGATAAGCTCAGCCCGACCCCGAGGGCTGCGCAGCTTCCCTGACAAACTATATGGTCACAACTGTTGAGAACGACGACGCTCTTCAGGAGAGAACTGCGGGCTTCATTCCAATGACGATTATACGGCGCTCTCTTCGAGGTTCAGATCGAGACCATCCAACGCTCATACCCGAGGATGCCGAATTTTTCCGCAACTGATTTTGACTTATGGAGGTGTAACCTAAATGGCACATAAAAAAGGTATGGGTTCTACCAAGAACGGCCGCGACAGTGAGTCGAAGCGTCTTGGTGCCAAGAGAGCCGACGGACAGTTTGTTCTGGCCGGCAACATCCTTGTCAGACAGCGCGGAACGAAGATCCACCCGGTACCAACGTCGGTAAGGGTAAGGACGACACTCTGTTCGCTCGTAGACGGCAAGGTGAAGTTCGAGCGCATGGGCAAGGACCGCAAAAAGGTCTCTGTTTACGAAGAAATTGCTCAGTAAATGTGATCCTTTTTAAAAAGGCCGGACAATGTCCGGCCGTAAAAGGTTTTTTTCATAGTAACGCATGAAAGGAGGGTTACGGCATGGCATCTGCATTTGTTGACAAAGCAAGGATCAGCATACACGCCGGAAAGGGCGGTGACGGCGCGGTCGCGTTCCACCGGGAGAAGTACGTCGCGGCAGGCGGCCCGGACGGTGGCGACGGCGGGCGCGGCGGCAACATCGTTTTGTTGTTGACGATAATATGTCCACGCTGATGGACTTCAGATATAAGCGAAACTCCGCCGGGAACGGCGCGAACGGCTCCGGCAAGCGCTGCTACGGCAAGGACGGCGAGACGCTGTATATAAAGGTCCCGCGCGGCACCATCGTGCGCGACACCGAAACCGGCGCTATCATGCACGATATGTCCACCGGAGAGGACTGGGTCGCCGCCAAGGGCGGCCGCGGCGGCTGGGGAAACATGCACTTTGCTACGCCGACGCGTCAGGTCCCGCGCTTTGCAAAGCCCGGGCTGCCCGGCGAGAGCCATGACATCACGCTTGAGCTGAAGCTGCTGGCGGACGTCGGGCTGGTGGGCTTCCCGAATGTCGGCAAGTCGACGCTCCTGTCCGTTGTCAGCAAGGCGCACCCGAAAATCGCGAACTATCACTTCACCACGCTCTTCCCCAATCTCGGGTTGTGTACGTTGACGAGGGTGTGTCCTTTGTCATGGCGGACATACCCGGCATTATCGAGGGCGCGTCCGAGGGCGCGGGGCTGGGCTATGACTTCCTGCGGCATATCGACCGCTGCCGTCTGCTCGTTCATCTGGTAGACGTCTCTGGGCGAGGGCGCGACCCGGTCGAGGACTTTGACGCGATAAATGCGGAGCTGCGCGAGTACAGCCCGGAGCTTGCCGAGCGCCCGCAGATCGTCGTTGGCAACAAGTGCGACCTACTCGGCGATGAGCGCGAGAATATCGAACGGCTCAGGAGCACGTCGAGGAGCTGGGCTATCAGTTCTTCGAGATGAGCGCCGTGTCCCATCAGGGCACACGCGAGCTCGTCAAAGAGTGCGCGCACAGACTCTCAGAGCTCCCGCCGATATCAAGCTATGAGGCTGACTATGTGAAGCCTGAACCCAAGGTCGATACCTCGGGCGAGCTGACGATAGAGAAGTTTGATGACATGTGGCTCGTCGAAGGTCCGTGGCTCCAGCGCCTTGTGGCGACGGTCAACTTCGGCGACTATGAGAGCCGCATGTACTTTTGACCGCGTCCTGCGCGAGGCCGGAGTGTTCAAGCGCATGGAGGAAATGGGCGTCAAGGACGGCGACACCGTCAGCATGTACGACCTGATGTTTGAGTATCAGGACTGATGAGCGAGAAAAAGCGCAGAGTTTTAAGCGCGGTGCTCATCTGTCTGTGCATTGCCACGGTCGCGTTTATCTGGGAAACTCGATGCTCGGCAGCAAGCGTCGAGCAATGTGAGCAACTCCGTACTTGGGGCGCTCGACCCGATAATCAGGCGCTTCGGCATAGTGAGCAAGGACGACCTGTGGCTCAGAAAGCTTGCGCACTTCACGGAGTTTGCCACCTTGGGCGCGGAGCTGCTGTTCCTTGCCGCGGTGAGAAGAAGGCTCGGCCTTCAGGCTGCGTCAAACTGCGCCTCGCGGCTCTGCTCGCCGCGCTCACGGATGAGACGATACAGCTCATAAGCGGGCGGAACTCGCAGGTGCTCGATGCTGCTCGACTTTTCCGGAGCATTGACGGGCATCCTCATCGCGTGGCTCATTTGCCGGCTTATAAAAAAGCGCAGAGCTTTATAGAGAATAAAAATAATGCAAAAAAGCAGACACGGACATTCCGCGTCTGCTTTTTTGCATATCCGTGGTCATTCGACTGCAATCTTGATGACGACCTTATGCACCGGCTTGCTGCCGCCTGAGGCGATGCAGGGCGCGTGCGCATCCTCCGGAAGAGAACCGAAGCGGCCGCCGCCTGGGCAGTTTTTACGGTCTCGCCCTCATAGAAGTATATATCACCTTCGGGGCGGGCTTCGACCTCTTTTTTCATGGTGCTCAGAGGTGCGACGCCGATGAACTCTTCGCCGTCAATGAGGTACTGAGGTCAATATACTTTTTTGTGCGCCTCGGGCTGTCGTTCACGGGCTTGGTCTCGTAACGCTGGAACAGGGCATACACCTTGTCGCCGTCGATCTCCACACGTTCGGTATCGTATTTGCTCAAATCGGTGCTTGCAAGAAAATCAAGCGCCTTTGCGAGATTTGCACTGATAGGGCGGTACAGTCCTGCATGATCAATGGTATCGTATATCATATATACACGCTCCTTCCGCGCCTATTATAACGCATAGTAAGAGGCAAAGGCAAGTTTGCCTATAAAATATATATTGTGATACAGACGGGTACTCTTCGTTATGCATATATGCTGTTATGAGTCGCTCGATGAATTCGGGAGCGCGACTACAAATTCCGTGCCCGCGTCCTCGCTGCTGGGTACATTTATCGGACCGTGCGCGGCGGCAACTATCTTCCTTGCGAGCGCGAGCCCGAGCCCGTTGCCCTCGGAGGCGTGGGAGTTGTCACCCTGATAGAACTTGTTGACTATCCTGTCGATATCGGCTTCGGGAATGGGGAGACCGTTGTCCCAGATCGAGAAGGTCACGCTGCCGGCGAGCTGCTTCAGGCGTATCCTTATCTGACCGTTCTGAGGGGGAGAACTTCACGGCATTGTCGATGAGATTGAGCCATACATGGCTCAGAAGATTTTCATAGCCTGTGTATTCTATCTCGTCAAGGTCAATGTCGAACTCGATCTCTTTCTTTTTCCCACTTGCTCTCGAGCGCGAGTATGGACTGGCGCACCTGCTCATCAAGCCGGAATGTGCTGGCCTTGAGGCTTATCGTCTGGTTGTTGACCTTGGAGAGCAGCAGGATGTTCCCGACGAGGTCGGACAGGCGGCGCGTGTTGAAAATGATCTTATCAATGTAGGCGTTCTTCTGCTCGTCGGTCAGCTGACTGTCCTGAAGCAGGGAAGCGTAGCCCTCGATGGCGTTTATAGGGGTCTTGAACTCGTGGGACACATTGCTTACAAAATCGGTCTGGAGCGTTTCAGTGTTGCCGAGCTCCTTGAACATGGTGTTGAAGCTGCCGTAGACCTCGCGCACGTCGCGTATCTTGCTCGTGCAGTCGAGGCGCACGGAGAAGTCACCGCCCGCGACCTTGCGCATCGCGTCGCCGAGCTTCATCATCGGGCTTACGAATATCTTGCTCAGCCCGACAGCGATAGCGGCGCCGGACAGGATACTGATGAGCAGGACACGTATCGTGTACGGCATACCGAGCCATACGCCGAACCTGCGGTTGAGCAGCCATACGATAAACATCGCGAGCTGTGGACAGCAGGGAGCCGACCAACGCAGCAGAGGAGAATATAAAACCGTAATTGAACTTTGAACGCTTTACCGGCGTGGGCTTTTGGGGTTTAGTCATGCTTTTTACCACCTTGTACCCGACGCCGCGCATGGTGATTATCTTGAAATCTTTGCTGTCACGGAAGCGGTCGCGCAGTCTGCCAATGTGAACGTCGACGGTGTGCGTGTCGGTGTCGAATCATAGCCCCATATATCGTCCATGAGCTGCTGGCGCGTAAAGATGCGGCCGGGGAAGGAGGCCATTTTATACAGCAGCATGAACTCCTTCTGCGGCAGGACGGCGCTCTGCCCGTCCCACGTGACGGTGAGCGAGTCACACTCCATCACCGTGCCGCCGATCACGAGCCGACGGTCGTTTATCATCTGCGCCCGGCGCGCAGCAGCGCGCCGACGCGCAGCACCATCTCATTTACGTTGACGGGCTTCACCATATAGTCGTCAGTGCCGGAAACAAAGCCCATGCGCATATCGTCAAAAAGCATCCTTGGCGGTTATCATCATCACCGGGATGCTGTATCCCGCGGTGCGCAGGGAGCTTACAAGCTCGTACCCGTCCATCTCCGGCATCATTATGTCGGAGATTATCAGATCGTAATACCCTTGTCCAGAGCATCCAGCGCTTCTTTGCCGTTGCAGACGCCGGTGACGCTGTAGCCGTTTTTTATGAGCACGTGAGAGAACAGCTGCCGGAGCTCGCTGTCATCCTCGGCAATAAGAATCTTGAACATTGCAGATCATCTCCCGGAAAGCAAAGTATACTTAAATTCTAATTCATTACAGCCAGATTATCAAGAAAAATTATTAAACTAATGCTCAAATTAATATCAACAATTATTGAGACAAAGCTGATGATATGCCTAGGCTCTGCTGAGACCAAGCTTTGATTGACAGGAGAGTGCGGTAGGTGGTAAAATTACAACATAAAGTTTCAAAAACACAGAAAGGAAACTGTAATATGAAGGAATAATTCTTGCCGGCGGAAAGGGGGACGCGTCTCTATCCGATGACGCGCGCTGTTTCCAAGCAGCTTCTGCCTATATACGATAAGCCCATGATCTATTACCCGCTGTCTGTCCTGATGCTTGCGGGGATAAGAGAGGTGCTTATCATCTCTACGCCCGAGGACACGTCCGTTTACAAAGAACTCCTCGGCGACGGGAAGACGCTCGGCATGCGCTTTGAGTATAAGGTGCAGCAGGCTCCGAAAGGCTTGGCCGAGGCATTCATTCTCGAGAGAAGAGTTCATCGGCGATGATCCTGTCTGCCTTATCCTCGGCGATAATATATTCTACGGTCAGGCGCTGTTCGACTATCTGCGCGACGGCGCAAAAAGGTGACTGAAGGGGCGGCATGATCTTCGGCATCCAGGTCAAGAACCCAACGGCTTTCGGCGTGGTCGAGTTCGATAAGAATATGCGCGCCGTGTCGATCGAGGAAAGCCCGAGAACCCGAAGAGCAATTACGCCGTGCCGGGGCTGTATTTCTACGGCAACAGCGTTGTCGATATCGCGAAGAATATTAAGCCCTCGCCGCGCGGGGAGCTTGAGATCACCGCGGTGAACAACGAATATCTCAGTCGCGGCGAGCTCATGGTCAATCCGATGGGGCGCGGCATGGCATGGCTTGATACCGGCACCCCGGAGGGGATGCTTCAGGCCTCGCAGTTTGTCGCGACGGTGCAGAGCAGGCAGGGCTTCTACATATCCTGCATTGAAAGAGATCGCATGGCGCAAGGGCTGGATAAGCGATGAGAGCTTATCGCGCTCGGCTCCGCACTCAGGATGACGGACTACGGCCAGTACCTGCTGTCGCTTCCGGAATAAACAGATAAAGGAGATTGTTATGAAGACAATACTCGTCACCGGCGGCGCCGGGTTTATCGGCTCCAACTTTGTCAGATACATGCTCAAGAATTACGAGGACATCACGCTTGTAAATCTTGACCTGCTCACCTATGCCGGCAACCTTGATAACCTTTGTGGGAGTGAGCAATGATAAGCGCTACACCTTTGTCCGCGGCGATATCCATGACGGCGCTCTTGTCGAGCAGCTTTTTGAGAAGTACGGCTTTGACACGGTCGTGAACTTTGCTGCCGAGAGCCATGTCGACCGCAGCATCACAAATCCGGATATCTTTATGACCACTAACGTCATGGGCACGCTGACCTACTGATACGGCTAAGCGCCACTGGAAGCTTGACCCGGACGACAAGTATTCCCGCGACTTCCGCGAGGGCGTGAAGTATCTTCAGGTCTCGACTGACGAGGTATACGGCGCACTCGGCGCGACCGGTATGTTTACCGAGACGACCCCGCTCGCCCCGAACAGTCCGTACTCCGCCTCCAAAGCCTCGGCGGATATGCTGGTGCGTGCGTACAACAAGACCTATGGTATGCCCGTAAACATCACTCGCTGCTCGAATAACTACGGCCCGTACCCAGTTCCCAGAGAAGCTCATCCCGCTTATGATAAAACAACAGCCTGAACGATAAGCAGCTGCCTGTCTACGGTGACGGTATGCAGATAAGGGACTGGCTGTACGTTGAGGATCACTGCGCCGCCATTGCGGCTGTGTTGAAAAGGGCACGTCCGGCGAGGTGTACAACATCGGCGGCAACAACGAGAGAGCCAATATCGAGATCGTCAAGCCTGGCATTCTCTCCAACACCGGCAAGAGCGAAGACCTTATCGTACACGTCAAGGATCGCCCCCGGCCATGACCGCTACGCGATCGATAACCACAAGATCACGACCGAGCTTGGCTGGAGCCCGAAGTACACCTTCCAGACCGGTATGGCCAGCACCATCGAGTGGTACCTGCACAACAGAGAGTGGATGGATAAGATCGTCTCCGGTGAATACATGAAGTATTACGAGAGGATGTACGCAAACAACAAAGCCTGAGATAAAGCTGCAAAGGGTCTGTCCCAAATTTGTGTAAACACTGCCG
>VOFG01001565.1_pt1 | contig 18442 bp, 28 predicted proteins | sample 5384171 | NCBI WGS metagenome assembly VOFG01 (sample SAMN12384726, study PRJNA508395) | human gut metagenome | isolation source: healthy gut F | host: Homo sapiens
ACCGGGTTCTGGTCCGCGTGCAGGAGATCAGCGGCGAGGATGCCGAGCATCTTTCCATCCGTGCAGATATCCGCAGCACGTTCTCTGAAACCAGCGTGGATAATCTCAAAAAGTGTCAGGTACAGAGCAAGTATGCCGGCAAGGTAACGGACCTTCGCGGCGGTGTTGTGTATATCCGCCTGAACAACGGCGTCAACGCCATCGCGCACACCTGCTACGATTCCAGGATGCCCGGCAAAGAAGGACGATGTCAGCTTTGCGGTCACACGGCTGGATGAAGAACACGGCATTGCCGTCGGCATTATCACACGGATCATCAAGCGGAACCTGTAACTTGGCAGCGTTCTGCCTATGACCGATTTCATATTCCCTGCAGCGTCCACACTGGAACCGCTGCTGCGCCGTCTGAGGGTGCCTCCCTGACGGTACTAAACTACAAAAGGAGTTTTCTCTATGAACGCCAAAGAAGAATACGTTGACGCCCCTCGCGAAACACGCTCTAAGGACATCACCGTCTATGCGATTATTTTCCTCGTCCTGCTGGTCGGCGCGGGCATTTTCCTCGCGGTCAGGCTGCTGCATAAGCCCGCAGATGCGGCGCTTGCAGACAGCAAATCCGGGATCATTTATGATTCGTCCGCCGTTGAAGGCGGTTGGGATAACCTTTCGCCGGAGGAGATTGAAGCGCGTTTGAATGAAAAAGTAGCCGAGGGCATGATTAACATTTCAGCCAACACCGCACCCATCTTTGAGGATGGAGCATCTGAGGGAAATCTGATGCTCGTAAATGAGTCCATCAATACCTCTCCGCAGATGGTTCAGATCGTCCGTAATGATACGGGCGAACAGATTTATGAATCCGGCGCCATTGCCGCTGGCAGTAAGATTGAACGTGCGCGGCTGGACGTGGTTCTTCCCGCGGGTACATACGAATGTACCGCTTATTTTCATAACCTTGACCCGGAATCTGGTGCAATCATCGGCACAGCCGGGGCAATCATTACAATTACGATTCAACACTAATTTTAATCAAAGGAGATCATTACAATGAAGAACACTAAGAAAATCGTTCCCCTCATCCTTGCGGTCTGCATGATCGCTTCCCTCGCAATTTCCGCTTCCGCTGCCAACACCGTTGACGTCGCGGGCGGCACGGGTACTTCCTCCGTCACGCTCTCCAGCACCGCGGACGGCAGCATCGGCGGCGACCCGGCAGCTACCAAAATGTCCGTAGTCGTGCCTACCGTCCTCCCGGTTGCTGTTGGCATTGACGGCACTGTTTCCACCGCGACCGACGCGAAGATCATCAACAATTCGTTTGGTGCAGTAAAAGTTGCGAATATTTCCATCGAAGCCGCGCAGGGTTGGTCGCTGGCCGCGTTCGGCAGCAAGGACACCCTCGCCCATGAGAAAGTTAACAGCAACAAGTTCGGTTTCCAGCTCGCCATCGGCGGCGGTGCTGCTGCGGCGACTGATAACAAGAACGCCAGCAAGCAGACGCTTCTGGACAACGCCATGGAGGGCTGCTACATGTCCGGCGTGGGCGACACCTCCGCAAACTCCATCGGGATTAGCTATGACGCTATTGTGACCCCGGTTTCCGAAGCTGTGACCAACACCGCAATCGCAAGCGTCCTGTTCATCATCGCTTGGGATGCGGTCTGATTCAATTCATTCAAGGGGAACGTCAAAAGCGTTCCCCTTACCTAATTCTAACAGGAGGTATTCAACGTGAAGAAAAACGAATCCTCGCAATGTTGCTTGCCGTTACGTCGTGCCTGTCGCTGGCCGTCAGCGCGTCGGCGGCAAACACGGTCAACCGCAAAGCCACAGATTTCCGCGATTTCGACCGTACCGCATGGTACGCAGAAGCGGTCAGCGCCGCCGTGGACAACGGCTTGTTTTACGGCAAAGTGCAGCACCATCATCGACCCGAATGGCGCGATGACTAGAGCTGAAATGGCCGCAATCATCAACCGCTCGTTCGGGTGCTACAAAACGGCCGACATTTCCAAGTACAAGGACGTTTCCAAAGACAAATGGTATTTACAAAGATGTTGCCATGGCGGTGCAAATGGGAACATACAACGGCAGATCGAACACGGCAATGGCCCCGGACGCACCGATCAGCAGGCAGGAGGCAATGACAGTTGTAGCAAGAGCGTTAGATTTGGACTATGACGCATACGCGAAAACGGACCTGTCCGCATTCTCCGACCGCAGCGAGATTTCCTAATTGGGCGCTGCCATACGTCCGCGCAATGGTCGGCGCAGATTACATCCACGGCAGAACCAAAGGTCTGGAGCCGCTGGACAACATCACAAGAGCCGAGTTTGCACAGATTTTTACAACATCATCGGCACTTACATCGTGTCCAAGGGTACTTATGACAAGGACATTAAAGGCAGTGTCCTGATCCGCACCGACGATGTAGAATTGAAAAACCTGACCGTGGACGGCGACCTCATCATCGGCTGCGGCGCGGCGGATGGTAAAATCGTGCTGGACAATGTGACCGTCAAGGGTCGTCTGCTCGTTTGGGGCGGCGGTACGAAAGCCGTGTGCTGCAACGCTGGGACGAATATGCCCGCTGTTGTCGTAGCCCGCGTAGACGATGCGGTCAAAGGTCATCTATGACAGGGATTCCACCCTCGCCGTGATTGACACGATCAAAACCAGAATCACAGACAGAGCAAAGGCTTTCAAAGAAACTGAAATTATCTTTTACGACGTTTCCGGGCTCCGTGAAGCCCAGAAGCAGCTCAACGCGATTGTCGCAGACAATCAGATTGATATTACTGCTCCTGCTCATCTATATGCTCTGGTCGGAGAACAATCCGTGAAAGGCTGAGTTTCGTCAACAACAGCAAGAACGATACCTATAAGGTGGAAATTTGCCGCAACAAAGACAATGCGCTCATTGCCGACGCTTTTGAGCTGGCTGCGGGCAAGAGCATTTCTACACTTACACTTCTCGAAGCGCCGGAGTTTGGCAACACCGACTGTACTGTGACAATTACGGCTTATCGTGACAGCAAGGAAATCGGCAGTATGCAGACGGAGCTGACCTTGCACACAGCGTATCTCTGGCCCAAGGAGGTGCAGGAATGAACAAGAAAAAACTTATCACTTTGCTGTTGGCACTGACAATGATCCTATCATTGGCCGTGGGCGCGACGGCAGCCGAAACGACCGAAGCCAAAGTGCCGATAACACTTACCGTGGTCAATACAGTTTCCCGATTTCGTGTACGGTTCCGGCTTGTCTGCCCGTTTCACTGGTAGATGGCTACGTCGTTTGTGCAAATAACGCCGCCATCACCAAATACCGGAAAGATCGGCGCAATTAAAGTCACCAAAGGTTGACGTGCAGGCAGGTGCGTTTGAAATCGGAAATTTTGACGATTTTAGCGCAGGCAAAAACAGCATCGCACTGAACATCAACGGTTGCCAGACCAAAGGCGCAGGCGCTTTGACGCTTGGGAAAACGCATTTCCTGCAATCCCCGCGGAAAAGTCGCTCGCCATCCGCTACCGCGCAAAGGTTTCCGCAAGCGAGGCTGTCACGAACGTCGCTGCGGCAACCGTCGTGTTTACGATTGCTGCCGTCATGGAGGAGGGTTAAAACATGAAAATGAGAAAATTTGCAGCTTTGATGCTCACCCTCTGCATGATGCTATCTCTGAGCATTTCGGAGTTTGCGGCCAGTGATGCGATTGCCAGCGGCACTGATTCAGAGACAGCGGCATCCGCTGGGAGCTGGACAGTAACGGCTGGCTGACCATCTCTGGCGGCATCTCGGCGAAGCGCCCGTATTCCAAAGCGCAGACGACCAGCCGTGGGCGGACTATCGGGAGCAAATCACGGAAGTCTGGTATGACGATATGAGCACCTTGACATCTCCGATTTGGCGTACTGGTTCGAGGGATGCACGGTAAATTTGACTCACCGCCGAACTGCCGCTGGCCCCGGTCATTGGCAACCACGCCTTTTATGGCTGCGACAATCTGAACACGATCACCATGTACTATGGCGAAACGGTTCTGAAAAGCATCGGTGAAGATGCGTTCTGGAGCGAGGCCGATGCTGGCGATACGCTCTATATCGCCTACATCATCGGCTATCCGGAAGCGACGGTGCCGTTTTACACCTATGATTGGATGGCATCCAATCGCAGCAACCGATATTTCTACGATCTGTACGGCGTGTATCAGAACGCAGATGGTGCCGCCAACGGAAACAGAGGCGGCATCTAAGAAAGCGCCCGCGAAGGTGGCATCCCGTGCATCCACTGGCATTGTCGGCACTTGCCCATCCTGCTAAAAAGAACTCTTTGCAGGGAACATACGTTTCTCAGTCGCACACATACAGAGGCCATGCCGAATATTACGAGTGCTATCTTTGCCATTATGTTCAAAATCTGGGCACTTATGTGTATAAAGACCACGGTTCCGGCTCGTATGGTTCGTGGACTTGCCCGGACTGCGGCAGCCATACATGGGTGTTGCAAAGTCAGCAGGCAGCTACCTGCACCAGCAATGGATACCGTTCGTATTCTTGCGCCTGCGGTCAGACCAAGAGCGAAACCATTTACTCCAGCGGCCATAGTTACAGTTATGGAAGCTGGGAACAGTATTCGTCCAGTCCCAGCACCGGCGCACAGGCTCTTGCTGGAACTGCGGCGATTCGGATTACGAATACGCCAGCCACAGCATGAGTTATGGATCGTGGAGCAATTCTTCTTCCAGCCAGCACAGCCGAACGGCATCCTGCCGTACTTGTGGGTACTCCACAACGGAATACGGAAATCATAGCTATTCCACTGGCGCATGGAGCAAGTACAGTGATACGCAGCACCGACGTGCAAAAACCTGTACGTCCTGTAGCGCGTCTACCTATGATTATGCAGATCACAGCTATTCCTACGGTTCGTGGGTTTCGGACAGCGAAACGCAGCATAAGCGTACCAAGACGTGCTCGGCTTGCGGAGATTCTGGCTATGAATATGCAGACCACACCGATGCGAACGGCGATGGAAAGTGCGACGATTGCGGCGCAACGGTTTCGTTGACGGTCACATGGGACGCAGGCAGCAACGGCGGCACGATCGACGGCAAGGCCAGCTTTTCCGAAACCATGAAGCCGAACAGCAAGCCGACCGCGCCCAGCGCTTCTCCTGTGAAAACCGGATACACATTCAAGAACTGGTATACCGAAAAAACGGGCGGCAAGCTCTATAACACCGTCACGTCGATTACGACCAGCCAGACGTTCTATGCGCAATTCACTGCAAACACCTATACTGTGACATGGAACCTTGGCGACGGACGTTCGGAAACGACCGAGCAAACTTACGGTGAAAAACTCGTTCTCCCCACCGATCCGGAACGTAAAAACGCCGAATTTTTAGGCTGGTTTACGGAGAAAGACGGCGGTACAGAAGTTACGGCAAACACCGTTTTCAAGGAAACTGCTGCGACAACGTATTATGCGCACTGGGAAATTACTGAGTTGTTTTCGGTGACAGTTCCGGCGACCCTGCCGCTCGTCGTGGACGAAGCCGGTAAGGTCTATGTTGCTTCCGCTTCCATCGTCAACAATTCTACCGGTGATGTAATGGTTTCTTCCGTCAGCGTTACCAGCAAAAATGGCTGGGAGTTTGTGCCGTATTCGACCAATATGGCAAAGGCCAAAGTGGATGCCAAGCAGGTCGGCTTCAAGATCAATTCTTCCGAGACCAGCAAAACCGGCGATTCCGAGGTCTTCACACTGGCTGCGCCGTGGACGGTCAAAGAAGCAGACGTGCTCTCCATCAACTATGATGCCGTCGTGTCCGCTGTCTCTCAGCCTGTGACCGGGCAGGAGATCATGTCGGTCGTCTTTGTACTCGAATGGGCGTAAATGATAGCCGGCAGACCGGGCTGGACGAAGCGGTTCAGGTCGGCAGTACTGCCGCAAAGGTCGTGGAAGGCGCCGCAAAAGCAGGTAAAATCACGGCCGCAGCTGCAAATGGGGCCGCCCTCGGCGGTCCCTACGGCGCGGCTGCCAGTGTTGCAATCGTGGCAGCCAAGCACGGGAAGAAGATTCTTCTCGCGCTGCTCGCCATCCTTGCGATCCCCCTGCTGTTCCTCGTGATGCTCCCGACGCTGATCTTTGGCGGCACGGCGCAGAACTCCGGCGATACCACCATCCTGAACGACCAGACAGCGATCACTGAGAACATGAACGAGATCGCATTTGCGGTCAGCGACCTGCTTGGAAGCGGCATTGCCGACGCCGAGCAGCGGATCACGGATGACTTTGCTGCGTCCAGCGCCGATCAGTATGAGATCGTCAACCCGTATGAGAACGAGCGCATCAATAACGTCAATCTGTTCATCTCGCAATACTGTGCCTACCGCGATACGGACGTTGCTGCTATTTCTTTGGAGGATATGAAGCAGCTTCTGCGCTCTGGCATTGGTGAACTTGTACGACTATACCTATGAGGACGAAATGCGCGAGGTAGAAGAAACCGCTCTCAATGAAGACGGCGAGAAGTAACGGAGCTTCGTGAAGTGACGGTGCGCGTTTACACACTACTTATCGCGGCGAAGCGTATTTTGCCAATTCCATTTTCCATCTGACCGCAGAGCAGAAGACGCTTGCGCAGAACTTTGCCGAGAATCTCAGCCTGTTTCTGGGCGACGGCCTGTTTCAGAATCTCTCCTCGTCTGAGAGCGGCTTCACGATCCCTGCGCTTGGCGACATCCGCTACACAGACGGCGGCACAGAGGTCGTCTACTACAATCAGCTCGATGAGCGCTATGCGAATAAGCCCTACGGCACCGACAATATCGGCGGCTACGGCTGCGGCCCGACTTGCATGGCAATGGTAGTGTCTTCCCTCACGGACGATCTGGTCGATCCCGTGGAGATGGCAAAGTGGTCATATGAGCACGGCTACTGGTGCAGCGGAAGCGGTTCGTATCATGCACTCATCCCGGCAGCTGCAGAAGCGTGGGGGCTTCCGGTTTCCGGCTGCACCGCATCAGAGCCGCAGCGGATCACAGACGCGCTTTCCAGCGGCAAGCTGATCGTCGCCATCATGTCTGCCGGGCATTTTACCTCGTCCGGACATTTTATCGTGCTGCGCGGCGTCCAAGATGAAAAGATTCTCGTTGCCGATCCAGCCAGCCGGACGCGCAGCGAACAGAGCTGGGATCTGTCCATCATTCTGAATGAAGCCAGCAAAGCCGCCGGTTCCGGCGGACCTTTCTGGATCATCGGCTGAAATCTGCACCCGATCAGCACTGCTGACCGGGTGCTTTTTTCACTGCATTTCATAATTTACAGAAAATTCACAGGTTCAAGTGGTCTTTTTGTCGTTTTGCGGTGCGTATTGTTATAGAAGGACTTGGAGGACAAACCTATGAGGACAACCATCCAACAGCTTGCAGAATTTCTGACCGCCTGCCGCGGAAACTGGCGAAATGCCTGCTTCATCTCCTGCGGTGTCCGCAAATGTCATTCGCCGTGTTCTGGTTATCTGATGAGCGCAGATGCCGACGGCAAGCCTGTTTTGATCCCCGCTGCCGAATATGAACGTCTCACCGCGCAGCGGATCGACCCAAGCGAATGCCGCGGCAAGCTCTCCCGCAGCGCCTTTGAGGATATTTATGCGCTATACCTCAACTGGTGCCTGTCAGACGATGCAGCGTGCTGTTTACAGATACTTTCCCTTCTTCCTTCTGAGTAGTACATAGGAGGATCTCAGTTTGAAAAAAACCCACATTACCTGTCCATACTGCCACGCGCCGGCGCAGCTTCGACTGGCCAGCAGCATCTACGGCATCCACACAAAACACCGAGCAGCGAAACTGTACGTCTGCTCCCGGTATCCCGCCTGCGACGCTTATGTACAGGCGCACAAGGCGACTGGTCTGCCGATGGGAACGCTTGCAGACAAATCGCTTCGCCAGAAACGGATGCAGGCACATCGGACCTTCAACCAGCTTTGGGAGAAAGGCTTCATGCGCAAACAGGATGCTTACGCATGGCTGTGCGTCCGGCTCGGCATCCCAGAAGCTGACGCACATATTGCCAACTTCTCGGAGTATCGCTGTGACCAAGTCATATCGCTCTGCAAGGATTTTCTGAACGCACAAAGGAAGGTGAAACAAAATGGATCGAAGCAGCATCGTGTTGACCGCTGAACAGCAACTGCTCGTAGAAAACAGCTTGGAATTTGTCCACTGGACGATTGCAAGGCTTATCCCAAAAGCAACTGCCATATGGAATATGACGATCTCTTTCAGGAGGGGTGCGTTGCGCTGTGCCATGCAGCGGCAAGCTATCATGGCGGCACTTCGTTCAAGACCTACGCCATCACGGTCATCCGCAACCATCTGATCGACTGCTGCCGCAAGCAGACAAGCTGGCGTAAGTATATTTCCGAGCAGTCCTTGGACGACCCGGACGCAAGCCTCCCAGCGCCGTTATGCACAGATCATGCGCACTTTTCCAATGTGGATGCCGGTGCGGTGCTTAATTCCTGCAAGAAGCACTATCGCGGTGTGGCTAAACTCGGCGTTGACGCGCTTGTTCTGAAAACGAAGGGCTTTGACTGCAAGGACATTGCGGCACTTTATCATACCAACTCCAACAATGTCGGTGCATGGATCTCCCGCGCGGCAAAGAGGCTCCGCAGCGACCCGGATTTTCTGGACGCTTTCGACATCGCTTGTTGAAATTCTTCTGGCACACCCGTAAAAGAAAAATAAAAGCACATTGGAGGTACTGTTATGGAATATACGAAATACGCAGCCGTTGGGCATTTCAAATGTCATCGCACACTGGACGGCAAGAAATATCCCGTCGTCATCGTCGGCCGGAAGGAATATATGCTCGACGTACAGGAAATGACCGTTTGGAGCAGTCTTGCATGGCGTATCCTGTCACGCAGCCAGATCGCAGAAGCATATCTGAAACTGACGCGCGGGCTGTCATTTACATCCCGCCGGACGCTGGACGACTGCATTGACCGGCTTGTCTCACGTGGACTGGTCGCGGAGGGGCGCGGCAGCAGCGAGTATGAATCGCTCTATGATCTGCTTTCCTGCCTGTATATCGCGCCGGTATCGGCAAACCCGTTTCTGCGCCTCGGCGCGTTCCTGAAGCTCTGGCTTTGGGATGGTGCGCCCTTCTCTAAAGCAATTTGCCTGTTCTCCCGTCCGAAGCATAGCGCAGAGGAACGGCAGATCGTGCATCTGGCAAATCAGGCGCTTCTCAGCAGTGCGGAGTTGATCAAATGTGCAGAGCGCGGTGTGCGGACGCTTCGCTCCGACGAGCAGCTCATGGATTGCCTGTATGACGACGAACTAACCACCAGCGAGAATCTGCCTACCCTGATGGCCGCGTCCCGGCAGGCCCGCCCTGTTTCGGCGGCAATCGCAAACCTTTATCTGCACAAGCAGATCGTCTTTGAGCGGTGCTGAATATGAAAAAGATCCTTGCGTGGCCCGCGCCGCTGCTGCAGAAGTGGCTGCTGTCGTTGCTGCTCTGCCTGCCGTTCCTGGCCGCAACCATCGTTTCTGCGTTCTCCGGCGATCGGACGTTTCTGATCCTCAGCGCATTGCTCTTGCTTTTTTGCGGCGTTCGCTGCGCAGAGCTTTATGTAATGCTCACGAACGAACGCTATTGTGCAGAGGAAGGCATTTGTCTTTCGGTTTCCAGCATTCCGTTTCAACGGCAGCGCAGGGTCGCGCTGCAAAAAGCAGATGGTGTGCAGATCGTCTTCTGCATAGAAAAGAACAAGCGGCTGTCTGTGGGGCAAGCCTATCGGATCTATTTGCCGCTTTCCGCAATTCCAAGTGAAGTCAAGACCGCACACTTGCCGCAGCCATGTGCATTGGCAGTCGAGAAAATTGAACCCGCTTCTTTCGATTGCGAGGAATCAGCAGATTAAACCTCTTGGTTTCTTGAAATTGTTGTCTACCTGTTTTCGTTGATTATTTTTCCGTAGTTTGCTATACTATAGATAGAAAACAATGAGGAGGTGCGTTCTATGCCCATTGATGAGATTGAAGTCATAAAGCAAAAGCTTGTCGATCAGATCAAGCCGATTGGCGTTTATCTGTTTGGCTCTTTTGCAAACGGTACCGCGCACGCCGACAGCGATTTTGACTTCTACATTATTGTAGATGACAGTGAGAAGGATCTTCACGCCGTAGCCACTTCTGCATATAAAGCGATTCGCGGCGTGAAGCAGCGCCCCGTGGATATTCTGGTTGGCACAAAAAGCCGCTTTGACGAACGTAAGAATCAGTTCACCGTAGAAAACGAGGTATTCCACAAAGGAGTTCTGCTCTATGGATCAGCAAGTTAAACAGTGGCTTGACTATGCCGCGCAGGATTTAGGCGTTGCCCGGCATCTTTTTGAAAACTATCATCCCAAGCCGCTCGAAATCGTCTGCTACCACTGCCAGCAGTCCGCAGAGAAAGCGATCAAGGCCGTAATTGTTTCTCTGCACTGGCCCACCGGGATTCCCAAAAGCCACGATCTTTCTTTTCTGCTGAATCAGATTCACAACTATATCTCCATCCCGGATGCAATCGGCGATGCTGCAGATGCCCTAACGCCATTTGGTACCATGACACGGTATCCGAATGAATTGACTGTCGAAGAGCATCACGCAAAGCAGGCAATCGCATTTGCCGAGCAGATTCTGAATTGGACAGCATCTGCTTTGCAATAAAGCAAAAAACACAGTTGCATAACCGAAGCGACCGCAGATCTGCGGCCGCTTTTTTCTGCATTTTGCAGAAAAATCGTATTGCCGCCCTATTTTATAAGTAGAGAGTATTCTTCGTCCATCGCGAAATCTATATATAGTTTTAACATAATTGACAATCACAATATATTGTGCTACTATACTCATGTAATTGATATTTGTGCAGTTCATCGGAACGCAGACCGTATGGTCTGTGCGTGGGGCTTCTCACATTGCACACGTTGGTCAGGTTTGTATTTGAGTGCTGGTAGCATGGTATTTGCCCGCAAGGGGTAGATGTCGCTGCCGGCATTTTTTATATAGATATTCATGCCGGTGGCAGAAAGGAGTGTTATGGCGAAAGCGAGTCTCATCGGGCTGATCACGCAAGGCCCGGAATTGCAGCACAGCGCCAAGGGTGAACCCTATGTCCGCTTTTCCGTAGCCGAGTATGTCGGCTTCGGTTCACAGCGGCACACACAGTTTGTTGACGTGTGGGCATGGGGCTACATGGCGCAGCGGCTTGCAAAGTGCAGTCTAAGTAACGGCGATTTTATCTTTTTGAGCGGCACGTTGGAGCTGGAAGCATTCACAAAAAAAGACGGCATCACAAAGGATAAACGCTTGAAGCTCAGATTGGACGATTGGGCGCCTGTTCCGCAAAAGCGGGAAACAGTTCGTCCAGTGCAGGATGAAACAGAGGTTTTTCCAGTCTCCGCCGAACAGATCGACGGTGACCGGGAAGAACTGCCGGAATAATACCGGCGCAGCGGAAGAGGAACCGCACCAGATGATTCAGAAATGATTCGTCGGTGCGGTTCCTCTTTTTTTGTTTTATCGAAAGAATTTTGAAAGGTGGCTTATTTTTATGAAACGATCCAGTCCTCTATGGGGAAGTGTCTCCGTCCTGATCGGTGTGGTCATTGCGATTCTGGCGCTGGTGCGCGGCGCATGGCTCGTCCCTCTGCTGCTCCTGGTCTTTACGGCGTGGGGCCTGTGGGTGGTCATGTTCCAGCTTCAGCCCGCGTGGGATTCCATCCGCGGGTATCGGAAGAAGGAGCACGACGCCAGAAAGCAGCGGGAAGCATCGCTCTACAGTACGGCGCAGGCAAATAGCGACGCTATGCAGCTTCTGCTGCGGCACGTCAACCATCGGATCTCCGCGTATCTCAAATCAGTCTATCCGAGCGCCCGCTGGGAGTGGACGACCGGAAACCCAACTGCGCTCATTATGCAGGGCGGCACCGGACGAATCCGCGTGTATGGTATTGAAGAATATGACTATGCGGATGTTCAGATCGACCGCAACGGGAATCTCTCTTGTAATCTCCTGAAGGTCGTGCCGGTGCAGCCGCGTATGGATGCGCCGACACCGCCGAACCAGCAGCCGGTCGATCCGCAGGTCTGGTATGACGTGGAGGGACGTGAAGTGTTGGAGCGTGTGATCGCCGATCTGGATTCCCGCGGCCATAGCAGCCTGACACTGAAAGAGGACGGCAGCGTGTGCGTCCATGAGGACGACGACACAAAGGATATTCCGCAGGAACACCTCACCGCCTTCCCGCCGAAAGTCTATTGGCCGCGTCTGGGGCAGGTGCTGGAAAGTGAGGGTCTAACCGCAAGCGTCCATGACAGTGAGATTGCCGTATCATGGTAAATTTTTAGAAGGGAGTGAAACACACAAATGAAAAGCGGACGCAGTATTCAGGACGTGAGCCGCGAGATCCTGCGCCAGCAGGAGGCAAAGGCAGACTATCTGGTCGCAACCGACCGTCTGCACATGGATACCTGGGGCGACAGCCCTGTGATCCGTGTGCTCGACCGCGAGGGTATCGACCAGATCGAGCCGCTGGAGATTCAGCAGACCGCGCATCAGCAGATCGGCACCTATCTGGACATTCCCAGCAAGTATTATGACCGGATGCTCCAGCGCGATCCCGCGCTTCTGAGCTACAACGTCAACCGCTGGTTCCAGAAAGAGCCGGAGCAGAAGCTGCTGCGCACGATGGACGGCAAGGCCAGAGCGTTTCTCAGCAACCGCTATCGCCGCATCGACAATCTGGACATCGCCCGCGTTGTTCTTCCCATCATTGGCGAAATGGAGGGCGCACGCTTTGAAAGCTGCGAGATCACTGACGACCGGATGTATCTAAAAGTTGTCAATCCGCGCTTGCAGGCAGAGGTTGTTCCCGGTGATATTGTGCAGGCCGGCATTATGATCTCCAACAGCGAGACAGGACTTGGTGCCGTCAACATTCAGCCACTTATTTACCGGCTGGTATGCTCCAACGGCATGGTCGTAAATGAAGCCGGCACCCGCCGGGCGCACATCGGCCGCGTGAACACCACGGATGTAAACTTCGCCCTCTATTCCCAGCAGACGCTGGATGCAGAAGATCGCGCGTTTGTCCTGAAGATTCAGGACACTGTGCGCGCTGCCGTTGACGAAGCCAGATTCTCGACGGTTCTGGAGCGGATGCGGGAAAGCAAGCAGGCGCAGCTCAACACGCAGGATCTCCCCGGTCTTGTCAAGCTCGCCGGTTCCAGCTTCGGTATCTTAGAGGAAGAAGGCAAGGGTGTTTTGCAGCATCTGATTGAAGCTGGAGATTTTACGCTCTACGGTCTGGCGAACGCTGTCACGCGGTTCAGTCAGGACGTGGAAAGCTATGACCGCGCAACGAAGCTGGAGGAGATCGGCTACAGCGTGATGACGATGTCGCCGTTGCTGCTGCAAAAGATCAATCAGACACAGGTCACAAAACTTGCCGCATAACGGCAGACAGTTAAATTTGCAAAGGAGAATTTTTATGAGTTTTCAGAACAACACCGCAGCTGATGCATATCAGGATTTTATGCTTCCCACGGCGCTGGACAGCGACTTTTCGAGTGAGGATCTTGCCGACGATATGGAAGGCTTACAGCTGACCATGCAGCGGGTCAAGATCCCCGGCGGCGGAAATCTGCAGTTTGAGATTCGCGGCGACGACCCGGACAACCCCGACTATGAGCGCAAGCTCGTCGGCGTGATTCTCTATCACCATCTCGCCAACGCCTACTGGCCAGAGGGCAGCGAGTACGACGACAACGTGCCGCCATTCTGCCAGTCCTTCGACGGCAAGCAGGGCTACGGTGAACCGGGCGGCGTCTGCGCAGCCTGTGCATTCAACCAATTCGGCAGTACGGCAAACGGCAGCGGAAAAGCCTGCAAAAATATGCGGCAGATCTATCTGCTGCGCAGCGGCGAGTATCTTCCGCTGCAGCTCTCCCTGCCGCCCACAAGCCTGCGCCCGTTCAATGATTTCATGAACCTCGCCTTTGTCGCCCGCCGGCGTCCCAGCTATTCTGCCATCGTGGAAATCGGTCTGAAGCGCGCGGAAAGTGGTGGCTATACCTACAGTGTCGCCACGTTCCGAAAGGTACGGGATCTTGAGGGGGAAGGTCTTGCGGCCGTTAAAAGCTATGCAGCAAATTTCAAAGAGCAGGTCAAATCGCTTCTGGCACAGCGTGTGGAGAACTACAAGTCCGATGTAGAATCGCTCACCGGCACGGCTCCCTTGGAGCTTGCCGACAACGGTGACCACTTTTCCTATCCGGGCGTCATTGACGGCGAACGCGACGAGCTGCCGCTCTAAGCAAAACAGCCAACAAAGCTCGCTCCGCTAAGCAAACGGCAGGTGCGCTTGCCGAAAAGAATCACAAGCTGGTCTATGCGTTTTTGCAGGAGCAGCGGTATGATCCTGGCGAATATTACGATCTTGCCGTAATGGGCTACCTGCGCGCTGTAGAGCGCTATTGCTCCCACGCCTATCTGCGCCGCTTTTCGTTCTCTACCGTTGCCTACCGCGCGATGCAGCAAAGCATTGTGTCGTGGAAGCGCGGAGAGAGCCGGCGCAGGCAGGCAGAGGAAGCCTACTGTGCGCTTTGCGGCCGCAGGGAGAACGTTTGTGACGCGGAGCTTTCGGAAGCATATTTCTTCTCGGAGCTGCAAAAATGCGGAACGCCGCAGCAGGCTGCGTTTGCTCTGCTGCGCCTGCACGGGTACAGCATTGCGGAGATCGCCGCGCAGTACAAGCTGGACCCGCGGCGTGTGCGCCGGATGCTCAAAAGTCTGTATTCCGCCTATCTGCGGTTCCGTGGAGACGGGAAGGAGGCGAAAAAATGAAGGATCAGCACACAAGGATGCTCCACGGGCGTCTGCTCAGGCCGTTGAGAATCGGCAGCAGCGCGCTCATCGATCACGAAGGGAAGTTCATTTTGACCTCGCTGGTCACGTCCATCCAGGTACAAAATGAACAGGAAGCAAAGTTTGAAACGCTGAATACCCACTATCATGTGAAGTTTTCTCCGCTTCAAGCGGCAGTTGCGGCGTCAATTCTGATGGCCGTCGCTGCATGAATGAAACACCGGCGGCGATCTCCCGTCTGATCGCCGCCGGGCCCGCTGACCGCGGCCACAGTTTTTGTGGCTGCGGTTTTTCCGTAGGAGGTTTTATGAACGAACAAGATTATCCCGGTTTCCGGGAATCAAAAAGATCGCGTTTCAGTGCCAACGGTGCAGCGCCTGCTGCCGCCATGTAGAAAACAAGGTCATGCTGGAGCCATACGATGTTTATCAGCTTGCGCTTCATTTTCAAAGCGAGGGGCAATCCGTCAGGCCAGAAGATATCTGTGCGCAGTACGCACACCCCATGCCGCTGGAACCGTTTTTCCGATTTTTCTGCTGAACGCCGTGGGTGAAGATCAACATTGCATTTTCCTGAACGGGAATCATTGCAGTGTTTATGCACGTCGTCCGCGCGCCTGCCGAATGTACCCATTCACAGTGGATGCAGGGCGGCGCGGTAAGGACTTCGAGTATTTTCTCTGCACGGATTATTCCGGTCACTTCGGCAAAGGCCGCGTTCGAGTCAGCGACTGGTTCTATGAGAATTTTCCCAAGGATGCCCGCCGCTTTGTGAAAGCCGATTACGCGGCGATCCGGCAGTATGGCAGGCTGCTCCAGCAAATGACGCCTGCGCAGGTTGAGCATTCGCTGTTCCAGCTTCTGTTTTACCGCTACTGGAATTATAACCTGAGCAAGCCCTTTCAGGAACAGTTTGAACACAATCAATCGACAGCTGCTTGCATTTCTGTGGGAGCAGTTGGCCCAAAATGGAGGTTATACATGAATCAATCCAGAGTCACCGGCGCAGTTCTCCTGCGCTGGGAAGATTGCACATCCATTCTCTCGCAGCACCTGACAACGCTGCTGCAGCGTCCGATTCAGCTGTGCAGCATGGTAGAAGACTATGATTACTGGTGCGTTGCTTCGATAAACGGAAGGTTCACCATCCCGGAGCTTCACAGTCTGCTGGCTGCGCTTTCCGCAACCACTGTGGACTTTCCTGATCTGATCCCAGAGGAATCTAACCAGACGCGCTCTTTCAGCATGGAGTTCTCCCGTGCACTTTTACAGCATTACCTACACGCAAGCTGGCGTTACGAGCATCTCACCGAGGAGTATCTGATGGTAATTGACGTGGACATCGCTGTCCCCTGCATGCTGCATTATGAATGGAGGGGTGCCGGATGTCTGATGCAAAGCTGATGATGCCGCTATTTTGTAACGGCATGTTTAACTGTGGCGGCCGCAGAATCCGCGCTGTCCACCTCTATGATGTTTCCGATGGGGAGCATCGCTATCGTCTTTGGACAAAAGCAGGAACGCCAGATATAGACTATCCCCGTGTGGAATCTGACCGCTACCTACTATACGTTGAGATCCACGGATACCTCGCACCGCTTGGCATGACAGAATATTTTCTGACCGAACATTGTGGGTATTTGCCGGCTATGCAGGAACTGTATGGCGGTGCAGAACATCGGAGAACGCATTTTGACAGTCTGCAAAAGAGTGCTGTTGAGGAAGCTGTCGCAATCGAGAGAACTGTGATCTACCATCTGGGCAAAGAATCGCCCCGGCAGGCGGACTATATCCACGGTATCCTCAATGAGCATCTTATGCGGTATACCGCCAGCAAGGAAAACGGCGGCAAGACCTTTCCGGATTATGTCGGTGCATTGATGGCGGATGAACTTGACCACTGCATACAGCTTTCCAAAATCTATCAGGCAAATAAGCAGCAGGAGGATGAGACTCGGCAGGCACAGATTGCCGAGCAGGATCGTGTGTACCAGCAGTCTGTCAATACAGAAAAAGAAAAAGCTGTCGGCGCCGCGCTGCAAATCATCCGCAGCGGCGGTACATTAAGAAAAACGATACGCTTTGCTATTACAAAGACGATGGCTCATTTGTAGAAACCTCGTTGATTCTGTATTTGATGCGCGAGTACCATGTCAACGTGCCGCTCCGCACACAGGGATGGATCAAAGAGCGGTTGGCAAGTGCAACCGTTCAGGAGGATTTCTGCGGCTCTGTTACCTACTATCGCGCAAAAAAGAGTCCATGCTCACAGAAATTCTTTGACTGTATGCGGGATCTGATTACGGCAGTCCATGATATGAAGGAGAAAGCGGCATAATCAAACCACATATAAGTTGGGCGGCACAGAGTTTTCTGTGCCGCTTTCAAACTCAAAAAGGAATGGAGAAACCACAAATATGAGCAGTGAAATTTACTACAAAAAAGCATTTATCTCTATTGGGGACAGATTTATTCCGCTTGTCTGCCGCGGATCGACCAATACCTTTGAATTTAATGTGCATGGGTGCGAGGTCGCGGAGCGGTACTGGTCTGTTCTGGATTTCCCATATCGGGGCAGGCTGTTGTTTACAAGCGATGAGATCCAGAAGATCGCGGAAACCTATGAAGGCTTCAACAGCGGCAACCGCGGCGGTATGCGCAAGAGTCGGAACAGCACTTTTGAAGCTGGTGAGTTTCAGCGCTGGTTCCTTGCGGGCCTGAAGAACGCGCATACGATTGAGGAATACCGTCAATACGGGAATTCTATCGTCCTCACAGACCGGCATACACATAAGATAACGTATGCCCCCACGACAGAAGCATTCTTGGCCGCGCTTTCCCGCATCGGTGAGCAGAACGCTGCCATCCGCTTTGATTCCTGCCGCAGCTTTTACCATCCGCCGCATGTCAGCAAGCAGCCAAAGTTTGATAAGTTGAAACAATTCTATGTCCTAAAAGCATGGAGCGGATACTTTGTAAAGCGGACACGGCACGGCGTCATGACCATTCGCACCGACGATCCGACGGTTGCAACCGTGCGGAAATTCAGGACGAAACAGGCCGCGCAGAAGTACATGGAGGAAAATGCTCCGTTCTTTTCCCATGTTCCTTTTTCTGTCGAATGTGTACGGCCAAAAGAGGTGGTGAAAGCAACGCTCGGTCTTGCGACGTCTTGACGGAAGTACATAATTTGTCTATCATAAAGTCAGAATAAATCCTTGGAGGGGTGCTATATGATGATTCGATCTGCAACGGCCCTTCGGAATGACTACGCTGGCATGGTGAAGCTCTCGACCGAAAAGCAGGAGCCGATCTATCTGACGCGCAGCGGTGACGGTGAAATGGTATTCCTGCCGATCGCGCTTTGGGAAAAACGTCAGGCAGAGCTGGAGCTTTTTGCGGACATGCTGCGCAGGGAGCAAACCAAACTCTCCGGTGCAAGAACATATTCCGCAAGCGCGCTGCGCGCCGATGTGGAGGATGTCCTTCGTAAGAGTTGAGTGGTTAAAT
>VOFG01004475.1_pt1 | contig 18417 bp, 17 predicted proteins | sample 5384171 | NCBI WGS metagenome assembly VOFG01 (sample SAMN12384726, study PRJNA508395) | human gut metagenome | isolation source: healthy gut F | host: Homo sapiens
CTCGCCAAGTAAAGGTTGCTTCCACCCCGCTGTTATCCATACTGGCAGCATTATACCATTTATATCCACCTTCGCCAATCACACCTATATAAGGTTTTTGAATTAGCATACCAGTGGTCTTCTTTTGAAAATAGTCAGAGTCAAGCCCAAACGGTTATCAAAGAAAGCGGCATCAATACCAAAGTTCAACTGCTTGGTCTCTTCCCACTTCAAGTCGTTGTTACCCGAACGATCTTTCTGTACACCGGGTACGACTGTTGCACCATCACCATTGAAGTTGTATGAACCATTGGACATGTTAGTGTAATAAAGGTTGTAAGTAGCATTGTTGTCAATCTGGTCATTACCATTAATTCCCCCATGATGCACGTAATTTAAGGTCTGAAAGCCAGTTTTGCGTACGTTCCATAAATTTTTCGCGTGACATTCTCCAACCAGCTGATACAGAAGGAAAGATGGCTGAATTGTTCCCTTTACCAAAACGTGAAGAAGCATCACGACGCACCGTTCCTGATATGAGGTACTTATCATCGAACGCATAGTTTACCTTACCAAAGTAAGAAACCATAGCATAAGTAGAAGCATTGTTACCCACGCTTTTTCCTTCGGTCACGGTGTCCAGATAGCGATAGTCAAGGTCTTCTATCACCAATCCGCGACCATACCCCTGCAAATGCTCACCATTTTCTTTCTTAGCTTCGGTTCCTATCACAGCACTGATATTATTCTTCCCGAAATCTATGCTATAATTAGCCGTGTTCGACCATACCCATTGTACACTATTATCCTGTCGTACGGTCAGTTCATTTACATCTACCTTCCGATCGGCTTCGCTCCATTTTGGGACAAAGGTTGAGTTGAAACCGGTAGTATAATTCAAGCCAAATTGGCTCTTCAATACCAGATTTTTAATAGGCTCTACTTCCAAATAAACATTACCAAAGATACGCCAGCTTTTGTGACGATTATTGGCTTCGTTGTCCGTCAAGCGAATGGGATTCGGTTTATCTCCCAATATATCCACATAACCACCGGCATACCCTCCGTTTTCATCGTACACAGGAATGGCCGGATGCTGCGCAATAACCAATTCTTCTATACCGGCAGGATTAAGATGTTCCAACCAATGGTTCACCGAGATGCTTTCTCCCACACGTACTTTACCATCCACAAAGCGGAAATTAGAAGCTAAACGCGAATTAAAGCGTTCGTAGTCTGTATTACGGCAAAGGCCATCTTGATTCATATAGTTTAAGGTAAGAGCCACATTACCATCCTTAAATCCTTTAGAGAGGGAAAGATTATAATTCTGCATCAAAGCTGTACCAAATATCTCCTTTGCCCAATCAGTATTGCCCGACTTTATCTTCACTCCATTCTGGTCGAAATAATATTCTTGCAGTTGGGCTTTCTCTCCATTTCCATAGACAACACTGTTTGGATAGGTTCCAAAAGTATTTTTATAGGCTTGCCAATAAACATCACCCCATTGGTAAGCGTCAAGCATATCAATACCACCGGCAAAAGTCTGGGCAGTGAGCGACATATCAAAACTTACCTTTACATCACCTTCCTTAGCACGTTTTGTGGTAATGATAATGACCCCGTTGGCAGCCTGAGCACCATAAATCGCAGCAGATGCTGCATCTTTCAACACCTGAATGGATTCGACATCATTGGAAGAGATGATAGAAGCTACATTATCATGTGTCTGAACACCGTCTATTACATAAAGAGGAGAAGAATTGTTGATGGTAGTAATACCACGTAACTTAGTATCTGTGTTACCACCTCCGGGTTTACCATCAGTTGTTACGTTCATACCGGCTACACGCCCCTGCAAACCTGACATCACATTACCAGTAGGTATGTCAGCTACCTCTTTCATCTTCACTACAGCTACCGAACCTGTCAGACTGGCTTTCTTTTCAGCCATATAACCTGTCACAACCACCTCATCAATCATCTTAGCATCTTCTTCCATCACTATCTTCAAGGAAGGTTTAGCGACAATAATCACTTCCTTATATCCTATATAAGAAATAGCCAATGATGCATTTGCCGGTACACTAAGAGTAAAGTTTCCATCCAAATCTGTGATAGTTCCAGTTGATTTAGAATCATTTTGCACTACGGAAGCACCAATAATCGGTTGCCCATCAGTCTTTGAAGTAACGTTTCCCTTCACCGTTATGTTTTGTCCCCAAAGGACTGACATGAAAGTAAACAGGAAACAAACGCTGCAAAGAAGTTTTTTTTGTTCTTCATAATACTAAGCATTAGTTTGATGTTATTAAATTAAAAGTACGAATTTTATCTAAATCGATGATGCAAATTACGGTTGATTTATATCAAACGACTGAAAAAAATGTTTCAAAGGCTATAACATTTGTTGCATAGAACGCTATTTTATAGGGTTTTATACATTATTTTTCTCATCACAAGAATTATGAAGAAGATATTCTCTAGTCAGTGCGGAAAATATTACCTTTGCGTAGTAATAGAAGCTTTTAAAAAGTAGTTATTATTAAAACGATTAATAAAAAAAGTCAGTTACCGATTGTAACCAACTGAAAATTGAACGATATGAAAACAATCTCCAACAAACAACTCACGATTCGAGTATCTCCTCACGGAGCTGAACTCTGCAGCATCGTCGCCAATGGAAAAGAATATCTGTGGCAAGCGGATCCTGCTTTTTGGAAGCGACACTCTCCTGTCCTATTCCCGATTGTAGGGAGCGTATGGGAAAATGAGTATCGGAATGAAGGGATTCCTTATACGCTTACTCAACATGGTTTTGCCCGTGACATGGAATTTACTCTTATTTCTGAAAAAGAGGATGAAGTACGTTACCGCCTTGTCAGCAATGAAGAAACTTTGCATAAATACCCTTTTTCATTCTGTCTGGAAATAGGCTATCGCATCCAGGGAAAGAAAATTGAGGTGATATGGAAAGTAAAGAATACCGGCGACAAAGAAATGCATTTTCAGATTGGAGCACATCCTGCTTTCTACTGGCCGGAGTTTGATGCGAACAGTTTAGAAAGAGGGTTCTTCGGATTCGACAGGAAAGACGGTTTGAAGTATATTCTTATTTCTGAAAAGGGATGCGCTGATCCTTCTGTTGAGTATTCCTTAGAGATGACAGACGGATTGTTACCATTGGATACTCATACTTTTGATAAAGATGCTTTGATACTGGAAAATGAACAGGTCCGTAAAGTTACCTTATATAATAAAGAGAAACTGGCTTATCTTAGTTTACATTTTAATGCTCCGGTAGTTGGACTCTGGTCTCCACCTGCAAAGAATGCTCCTTTTGTCTGCATCGAACCTTGGTACGGACGTTGCGACCGCGCACATTATACTGGTGAATATAAAGATAAGGACTGGATGCAGCATTTGCAACCAAGTGAGATATTCCAAGGAGGATACACGATTGAAATTAATGAGTAATCAATAAAAGTAGCTGCCAGATTTCACATCTGACAGCTACCAACACCTAATTCTAATCTACAAAAACCTAACTTATAAACCTAACCGATACACATTGAATGAATTGACATTAAACGTACCTCCCTTGCTATAAAAACACATACGGTTGTATGGTTCCGACGGAAAGATAAGATTGGTCATTGCTACCTTTCCTCCATTCAGGAATATTTCTACAGAACATTTATCAACAAAGACATCCAACGTATATTTATTCTCTTTCTTTATCGGTGCCCAGGTAGCTAATGCGAAATCATCTATATAATTGATGGAAGTCGTCTTTCTGCGGTCGTGTGCCTCTATTTCATGAGATACACTCTTCTTTCCGAAATCCACGATACCACTTTTCGTCCGGTCCATAACCAATCTCTTTTCCGGAAGATTGAAGTAGATATCCACCTTTTCCCCTTTATCATTAAAGAGGCTGAATCCCATTATCTCCGCTTCTCCGGTAGTAATTTCCAATGCCAGTTCATAAGCACCGTCATTATCAGCCAATAAAGAATCAATATGATAATCATTCACAACCGTAAATGCAGCAATCTCTTTACTTTCTTTTCGTAAAGCTTTTATCTCTGTTACCGGAGCTGCCGAAAGATAAACTTCACCGTCTTGTGTATAAAGCCCCAATTCACGTGGCAACGCATTGGCACTACGGAACTGTTTTGTCGGAACGATATTGCAATATTGCCAGTTACTCATCCAAGGTACAGCAATCACACGGTCACCGGTATTCGAGAAACAAACGGTGGCATAGTGATCTTTGCCCCAATCCAACCATTTCGTGACATTCGGCTGACTGTCACAACTGAATTTTTTTCCATCAAAGTCTCCTACAAAATATTGAGTGGCACTTCCTCCGAAATAACACCCCGGATTGACGTTCACTATCAATGCCCATTTCTTACGGTTCAGATCTCCATCTACCGGAAGTTCCACCATATCCGGACATTCAAACTGACAAGGCTGTACGCCATAACCTTCACCAAAGCTACTCATATAATTCCAGTCTTTCAGATTCTTAGAATCATAGAAACGCATCTCTTTATCAGCAGCAACAATCATTATCCATTTATCTTCCGGTTCATATCGGAAAACTTTCGGGTCACGGAAATCTTTCAAACCGCCAGAAGGGCGCAGGACAGGATTATTCTCATATTTGGTAAAGGTGCGACCGTTATCATTACTGTAAGCCAGACATTGAATCTGCCCGTTCTTATCGCTGGCAGAAGTGTAAAAAGCCAGGATAGAGCCTTCTCCATAACCGGCCGTATTCTCTTGGTCGACAATAGAACTTCCGGAAAAGATATGCCCCAATGTATCGCGGGCAATGGCAGGAGCCAGATGCTCCCAATGCATCAAATCTTTACTGACAGAATGTCCCCAATGCATATTCCCCCATTTAGAGCCATAAGGATTATATTGAAAATACAAATGATATTCTCCATCTTTATAGACCAATCCGTTGGCATCATTCATCCAACCATAGAGAGGAGTATGATGGAAAACAGGGCGAAACTTTTCTGTATTGGTAGTATCAAATGTATCGGATAACTTGATTTCTTTCCAGCAAAGTGCATCCTTTGATTTATTACGAATACGTACGGTTGCAGTCTTCGCTCCGGCAGGCAAAGCAAAGGGAACAAAATAATCCACTTGATTCTGTGCCAAACGAATATCCATATCGGTATCGGCAGCTTCTCCTGTATTGAGGAGAACCTGACTTTCCGCTGCTTCCTCTTCTATAGGAAGCAATATATAATTAGTCGGATTGGTAATGTGGATGACAGTCAGGCTATCCCCTTTCTGTTCCAAAGTCAACTTGCTTTTATTCGTATGGCAATAAATCAGTCCGTAAGAGACCGCCAACGCAAGTATTGCACCTTTACATAGTTTCATCCAAGGGTTGTTTTCATGGCAACAAAGTATTCCTAGTTTATACAAGCTTTTAATTAAAAAGATGTTGGCAAAGATAAGGCGTATCTTCACTAGCGTCTATAAACTTTGTTTCAAAGGGTATCAAATTTGATACAAATCCTAAGAATTTTCTTTTTATCATCCAAGAAGAGTCGAATAAAGACCTGCAACCTCTTTGTTTTCCTGAATTTATTTTTCTACTTTTGAAGCAAATCTTTATTCTTCTACTTATGCCAGCAAATAGAAATGCCTTAATCCGTTATAAAACAACTGATAACTGTCTGCGTAATCCTTATCGACGCTGGACGTTGGAAGATTTGGTAGATGCTTGCTCGGATGCCCTTTATGAATACGAAGGCATCGATAAAGGCATAAGCAAACGTACGGTACAAATGGATATACAGATGATGCGTAGCGAGAAGCTGGGTTATAACGCTCCGATTGTGGTGTACGAAAATAAATACTATAAATACGAAGATCCGGAATACAGCATTACACAAACTCCGCTGAACGAACAAGACCTGAAAACGATGTCGGAAGCAGTGGAAGTGTTACGGCAGTTTAAAGGTTTCTCCTATTTCACGGAAATGAGCGATATTATCAACCGCTTGGAAGATCACGTTGCTTCTGCCCGGATGAAAACCACTCCTGTCATTGACTTTGAAAAGAATGAATCGTTGAAAGGACTGGATTATCTGGATACGATCTATCACGCGATTGTAAACGAGCATCCGATACAGCTCAAATATCGTTCGTTCAAGGCACGTTCGGCCAACAGCTTTATTTTTTATCCTTATCTATTAAAAGAATATCGCAACCGGTGGTTCGTTTATGGTGTCAGAGGAAACGGACGGATCTTGCAAAATTTAGCTTTGGACAGAATACAATCATTGGAAGTTCTGCCACAAGAACATTACATAAAAAATACATTCTTCGATCCGAATACGTTCTTCGACGACTTGGTAGGAGTCACCAAAAACTCCGGAAGCGTAGCGGAGAAAATCGGTTTCAAGGTAGCCGCTGCCGAAGCACCTTACATCATAACCAAGCCTATACACCGCAGCCAGCAAGTGGTGGAAAGGCTACCCGACGGAAGCGTCATACTGGAAATTGAAGTCGTAATCAACCATGAGTTAGAACGGGTATTCTTCGGATATGTCGACGGAATAGAAATTCTTTATCCCAAGACTCTGGTAGAATTGATGGGTAGGAAACTAAAAAAGGCTGCCAAGCAATATACCAAGTCAAAATGAAAATAAAGCTTTCGCACATTCGTACCCTTCCTGATAAAACTCTGTCAGCTTTTGCACATCTTTCTCTATACGGTCTACAGCTACAGGTTTCAAAGGACGGATAACGACAATCTTTCCCTCATCCTCCATGCGCTCCACCATTTCCAACTGCTCATTATAAACAGCACACCGCCGACTTAACGCTTCGCGCAACTTCGGATATTTCCGGTATACAAACGAAGGGATACGAATATCTTTTGAATCTTTCCGATATCCCCGGTTGCGGGTAAGTACTACGACATTTCTCGTATAACCATCAGCAATCGCTCTTTGCAGAGGTATAGAATCTACGATTCCCCCATCAAGCATGGGAATATCATCCACATAAGTGATAGGACACACAAAAGGGAGACTGCTGGATGCACGGACAATATCGATCACCCTGCGCCTGTCTTTTTTCTCTTCGAAATAATTGGCTTCTCCCGTAATGCAATTAGTAGTCACCATCACGAAACGTTCCGAGGAAGCGAAATAAGTTTCGTAATCATAAGGAAGAATGTGTTCCGGGAACTCATTGAACAATAGATCGAAATCCAAAATATTACGCTTTTTGAGCAAATGTTTCAGACCGATATAATTGTACTTCTCCAACAAGTCAATATTGCTGTACTTGGCACGTCCCCGTTGCCGTGATGCATACGACAGCCCGTTGCACGCACCGGCAGACACTCCTATCGCATAAGGAAACCGGATATTGTGATCCATAAAATAATTTTATCTCCCGTATTCTTATTCCGGCGGATTACCAGCAAAGATGACAATTCACGCATCACAGCCTCATCCTCGGATAATTTCGTATAAGAAAGATGGCTCATTATCAATAATCCGTCTTTCTCTTCAGTCACTAAATCTTCTACTCCCGCAAACCACACTATCATCGTTTGTTCCGGATAACGCACCTGCAAATCGTCAATGCGTCCACGGAACTCTTCATCGTCCGTATCAAAAAGAAAAAGACGCACCGAATGTCCGTTCTGCAACATCTTATCCAAATAGGAAAAAAGAAACAGATCAATCATTCCGCCAAGCACGAAAACTGACTGTCGCGCCTTCCCGATACTGACGATTGACAAATACGGCCACCGGACACTTCACCTGCTCCATAATCTCATCAATCTTATCCCGGAAGAGCGTTAACCATAAAATTGCTCCCGGAGTTCCCGGCATATCCGAACGATAATGACTCCCGGCTCCCAAAAAGTAGCATATCAGGATGTTCGTTACGGACAAAATGGATGATTTCCTGTACAAGTTTGTCTGTCACCCGATAATGGTTATCTACCTGGATATTCAATTTCGCCGCCTGTTGATTGAGCAAAGCAAAACTCTCGCTGGCATAATGTTCGGCATTCAACGGATTCAGATCCGTGCCCACCGTATAGTGTGCTGCAATCAAATGATTTTTTTCTTCAATTGCTTTCCAAATAACAAATCATAAATGGACAGCAACACACGCCCGGATTCGGACGCCCGAAACAAAATATCAATTTGTGCTTCAAAGATAATTTTTCTTCCCGACGTACGAAAATATGTTCCACCAAATGAAGCAAAGGAGTAGTCATAAAGGTCGTAACTAGCGCCATAATGACCAAAATTACGAATATAGAGGGAGGAAGAACTCCCATTTCATAACCGATATTCAAAGCGACAAGCTCCATCAATCCCCGTGTATTCATCAATGTCCCTATCGTCAGACTATCCTTCCACGACTCACCCACCAAACGGGCGGCAATGGCACATCCACCCAGTTTGCCGACAACAGCAACCGTCACCAACAGTAAACATACCATCCACAACTCCGGACTGTTTATCAAACCGATTTCCGTGCTCAATCCGGTGAAGGCAAAGAACAGAGGTAAAAAAAGAATACTAATGAAATATCCTCCACCTTTTCCATCATCACCTTCCGGAAACCCAGATTGGACGGCATCACTACCCCTGCCATAAGGGCTCCGAACAGTGCATGAATACCAATAATCTCGGTCAGGCAAGAAGAAATAATAAGAATGAGCAGAATAAATGCCACGAATGTTTTATTGATTGCTTCCCGGTTGGCATATACTTCTCCCACTTTCTTCAGAAACGGTCGAACAACCAAAAACATGACCGCAATATAGACAACTGCCAGCCCCACTGAATAAAGTGCACTGGCAAAACTTCCTGCTTTGGAGATAGCAATCACCACTGCCAACAGACACCAGGCTGTCACATCATCATTGGCAGCGGAAGCAATGGTCAGCGTCCCTAAAGGAGTCTTCGTCATATTCCGCTCCTGAATGATGCGCGCCAATACCGGAAAAGCGGTGATACTCATAGAAATACCTATAAACAAAGCAAATGGAAGAAACGGAGTTTGGGCAGCTGCATATTCTTCGTACACCCAGTAAGAAGACAAGATGCCCAGGAAGAAGGGTACTAGGATTCCGGCATGGCTAATCACCAGCGTTTCATTGATTTTATTTTTCAGTACACTGAAATCCAGCTCCATACCGATGACAAACATAAAAAGGATCAGTCCCACCTGACTCAACAGTTCAAGATTGGTAAGCGAGTGTGCCGGAAAAAGGAAATGAAAAGCATCCGGAAAGAAAAAGCCGAGTACGGAAGGTCCTAACACAATACCGGCAACAATTTCTCCAATCACTCCCGGTTGCCCGATCAGACTGAACAAATAGCCAAAAAGACGCACCATCAGCAGTACGGCTATAATCTGAATCAACAAGGTAGTGAGCGGATGATGAAGATTATCCTGTATAAACTGGAGAAACATAGTGAATGGATTCCCCTGTACTATGTTCTGCGCATTTACCGCATAGTGCGAAAACCGGTCACCCTCTTCAATAGCAACATAAATCAACCCTCCAAACAGGAGTAACATCAGTACATAAATGACATAATTCTTCCGGGCTTTATTCTGCATAAACTTTTTTTTTGCTATTTGTGCATAATTATAATAAAAACAAACGAAAAAAGGCAGATAGTTTGGCAAAAATAACAAATTCTCAAACAAAATCTTGTTTTTTTGCTTCAATCTATGTAACTTTAGGCTAGCTTAATTGTTTAAGGAGGAAAAAATCAAAAAAGTCCTGCCCGCAGGCAAGCACCATGAGAATACAGTTTGAGATTAAAGAAAAGTTGCCGGAACTCATCGAAGAGATCCTACACTCTGACAAATGGCAAACTTCCGTGAAGGAAGAAATCAGCGGTCGGACGACCGTCGTGATCCGTGACCAAGCGTATGGTTCAGAAGCAACGATTGAGATTTACGCTCAATCCATCGAAATCAAAACCGCATGGTCAAAGTACTCCTATCGTATATTTGTAGCCAACGATATCGTATGGTGCGAATATAACGGTGCCTATCGTGGTCTGTTGGAACAAGTGCTCCTACCTACTATCACTCCTAAAGAAAACCTGCTCAATTCTGACGTAACTGAAAGTTCGCTTTATGGAAATGAGCATAAGAAATTGAGGGAGTATGCAGAAGATAATTTTTTTCACGACAGTGAAAGAAAACCCGATTACTTCTATCAAGAATCAAAATCGTTCGAGCACTTGCTGGAGTTTCTCAACTCTCGGATTCATTGAATCAGAATTGCTTCGCTTAGGTAAAGGCGAGTATGACCTGTCTGAAATGTTTGTCGTACACAAAACGATGCAGGATCGCGGAGTAAACTATGTACGCTATCATGGTGACAGTTCTTTCTCCCCGGGCGGAAGTTTTTATGATGTAATGTACTGCATCAAGAATTATGGTATTGTTCCTCAAGAGGTGATGCCGGGTATCATGTACGGTGACACGTTGCCGGTGCATAACGAGCTGGATGCTGTTGCTTCCGGTTACATCAATGCTATTGCGAAAGGTAAGTTGAGCAAACTGACTCCGGTATGGAAAAACGGACTAAGCGCTATTTATGATACTTATCTGGGAGCATGCCCGGAGAAATTCACCTACAAAGGCAAAGAATATACTCCGAAGACTTTTTCTGAATCACTGGGATTGAACTATAACGACTATGTATCACTGACTTCTTATACACACCATCCGTTCTATTCTCAATTCGCCATCGAGATTCAGGATAATTGGCGCAATGGTCTATCTTACAACCTGCCTATCGAAGAGCTGATGGCTGTTATGGACAATGCTGTAAAGAAAGGCTATACCTTTGCGTGGGGTAGCGATGTCAGCGAACAAGGATTTACCCGTGACGGCATCGCCGTAATGCCAGATGCAGCCAAAGAATCTGAACTGTCCGGTTCAGACATGGCCTCGTTGGACAGGATTGACTGCCGCCGACAAACGTCAAATGATGACAACCAAACCATACCCGGAAAAGGATGTCCTCAAGAAATGCGTCAAGTTGCTTTCGACAATTGGGAAACAACAGACGACCACGGAATGGTAATCTACGGCATCGCTAAAGACCAGAACGGAAAAGAATACTTCATGGTGAAAAACTCTTGGGGTAAATCAGGCAAATACAATATTTCTCGCGATATTCCAGCGGAGTCATCTTCACCTTTTTACGAAAGTATTTATTGAAAAAAGAATGATTGTTAAAGCCTAACGAGAAAGCTATTTCTTTCACCGACAACCGGGTGGTTTTCAATTGGGCCTTCGCATTCATAATAATAATTTCTGTAATGATTGCCAACGGACTGTATCCGCTTGCCCGACGGATGGCACTTGAGAAATGTGCCGCAGTAACCCCACACTTCTCCGCATAAAACGCCACTTCATGCTCTTTGGTATAATGAGCCATCAACAACTGTATAAACTGCCTGTACAACTCCTGTTCTCTTCTCAAAGGTTCATCGAGTTTCTTGCCATAGCGTTTATACAATTCTTTCGTTCCCTGTAAGAAAATAGCCAGTACGGAACGTATGATCTCTTTATTTTCTAATGAATGTGGGAGTGTATAAGCACGAATCAGTAAAAGATATACATTCCGGTATAAGCCGGCAACATCCTCTTGCAGAGAAATGACAGGGCTATTTAAGATCATAGGCATAGAGTCTAGCAGGATTTCCACATAGTTGCCGGAAAGCATAAAATCGGATGAAAAACCGGCAAAAGAAATGCGGGTATCAGACGAAACTTCGTGTATCTGAATGAATGAATTAGGAAGAACAACGATGAAATCATTCTTACGAATGACAATCTCCAACAAATTAATGGTAGCTTTCACCATCCCTTCGGTACAGAGTACAAAGACACCGGCTTTTATTTTGCATGGGAAATTACTGTAATAGTTTAAAATATCCCCAGTGATACTATCATCTGCTATAAAATCAATCGGAAGGTCAAATTTGGGAAAGGAGTCGTTTATTATCATCGTCTAGTTTTTTAGTTTATCAAAAATATCCATTCCATCCGAATTCCAAACAAAGAGTTCAAAAATGGTATCTTATATCTTACAAACAGAACATTGTTTTTCTTCTTTATTAGGAGTGTTCTTTAGAAAATAACAAAGATAGAACATTGAATCCCAAAAATGGAGCTTGACGGCAGTCACCTATTCACCGTACTTTGCACTGTTTTAAATAATACATTAAAATAAAACCTAAGGACATATATATGACGCTAAATACCAATGAGCCATTGTGGGAGCAGCCGTTACGTATAAGTTACAGGGTAACCAGGGAGTCGTGTCCGACATCAACGGGGCTTATGAAATCAAGCTGCCCGAGGGGGTGTCGATCTCGTATTCAGTTATGTAGGCTACGAAGATGTACTGATGCCGATCGTAATCGACAGGCGTGAGGTAATCACCAAAAACGTCTACATGAAAGAAAGCACCAAACTATTGGAGGAAGTCGTGGTCAGCGCCGGACGCTTTGAACAGAAATTCAGTAACGTCACTGTTTCCATGGATGTAGTGAAAGCCGGTGACATTGCCCGCCAGGCACCAACAGATATATCGTCCACGCTCCGCACCCTTCCGGGCGTTGATATTGTAGACAAGCAGCCTTCCATGCGTGGTGGTAGCGGGTGGACTTACGGTGTAGGTGCACGTAGCCAGATTCTGGTAGACGGAATGAGTACACTAAATCCGAAAACAGGAGAAATCAACTGGAACACCGTGCCTTTGGAAAATGTGGAGCAGGTTGAAGTAATCAAAGGAGCCTCCTCTGTTTTATACGGTTCATCGGCTTTGAACGGTATTATCAATATTCGTACCGCACGCCCGGGTTTAACGCCCAAGACACGATTCAGCGCATACGTAGGCATATACGGTGATGCAGAAAATGATGAATACCAATGGAGCGACAAGAGTTTCTGGAAAGAGGATAAATATTCGGTAAAACCTATGCTGCGTGGTAATCTCCTGAGTGGTGTACGGAACCCGATTTACGAAGGTTTCGACCTCTCCCACTCCCGTCGTATAGGTAATTTTGATGTCAGCGGGGGCATGAATCTTTTCACCGATGAAGGATACCGCCAGCAGGGATACAACAAGCGTTTCCGCATGGGAGGTAACCTTACCTATCACCAACCGGACATGGGAATGAAACTGTTGAACTATGGTTTTAATATCGATTTCCTGTCTAATCAATATGGTGACTTTTTTATCTGGCGTTCACCGACAGAGGTGTACAAGCCCTCTCCTTTTACCAATATGGGACGGGAGGACAATAACTTCCATATCGATCCGTTTATCAACTACGTGAATCCGGAGAATGGTACGTCACATAAGATTAAAGGCCGTTTCTATTATAGTGCCGACAATATCGTACGTCCTACCCAGGGAGCATCCATCATGGATATTCTGGGCAATATGGGGACAGATGCCCAAACGATACAGAATATTGCAGGCGGTGATTACAGTTCGCTCTATCCGGCCTTGGTCGGTATCGGTTCGGGACTTATCAATGGTAATCTGGAAGACGCTATGAATGGAGTATTTACTTCATTAGGCAATATCTTCCCTAACGCAACGACTGCCGATTATTGTGATCTGATTTCCTGGGTGATGGACAGCGGGCTACCCAGTGATTTGGGAGGACTGACGAACGGACAATTGCCTGGTGACCTGATTCCCTGGGTGTCCGACGTACTCAATCCTTCACGAAACACTCCTAAGACGCAGACTGACTAAAAGCACTAACTATTATCTCGATTATCAGTTCAACAAGAAATGGGACAGTGGCGCACAAATCACTACCGGAGCCACTTATGAGCATGTACGGTATAATTCGGCCATCATGGACGAAATCTACAAAAAGCGATAACATAGCTGCTTTCTTCCAGTACGACCAACGTTTCTGGGACCGTCTAAGCGTATCTGCCGGTGTGCGTGCCGAATACTATCGTGTAAACAATCACCATCGTGAAGCAGAAACAAAGATATTCGGAACTAAAGTTCCATTCCGCCCTGTGTTCCGTGCCGGACTGAACTATCAGTTGGCTGATTACAGTTTTATCCGTGCCAGCTTCGGACAAGGTTACCGTAACCCGTCCATCAACGAGAAATACCTGCGCAAGGATATTGGAGGAGTCGGCGTTTACCCGAATCTGGATATCAAACCGGAAAAAGGGTTTAATGCGGAATTGGGATTCAAGCAAGGATATAAGATTGGCAATTTCAGGGATTTGTAGATGTTGCAGGATTCTATACACAATATAAGGATATGGTCGAATTCCAGTTCGGACTATTCAATAATGCAGACTATACGATGATTAACAGCATCAGTGATGCCATCCGGATGATAACCGGTGGTCAAGGTTTCGGAATCGGAGCACAGTTTCATAACGTATCGAAAGCACAAATCTACGGGATGGAAATATCGACAAACGGTGTTTATAACTTCAATAAGAACACAAAGTTGTTCTATAACTTAGGGTATGTATACACCGAACCCCGTGACGCGGATTATAAGGAACGCAATGAAGCGGAAGATCTTTATACCGATCCTCTTCAAATGAAAGAAAAATCGAACACCGGAAAGTACCTGAAGTATCGTCCGAAACACAGCTTTAAAGCGACGGTAGATTTCCTGTGGAAACGTATCAATCTGGGTGCGAACGTTGCCTGGAAGAGTAAAATCCTCGCAGTGGATTACCTGATGATGGATGAACGTCCGAAAGCACAACTCAACTTGATGGATTACGTTCGCGGCATCGCTTTCGGTTATTCTAAAGGAGAGACTTTGGCTACTTATTGGAAAAAACATAATACGGACTATGCCACTGTGGATATGCGCCTTGGAGTAAAAGCGTCCAAAGAAGTAGCTTTTCAGTTTATGGTCAACAACTTGTTAAATAAAGAATACAGCTACCGCCCGATGGCAGTTGCCGCTCCACGCACGTTTGTTGTTAAGATGGATATTACTTTCTAAATAACTTTTAGAATTTACAACCGATTCAGAAGCGGCTGCATGATGCAGCCGCTTTCTTTTTTCCCTCATCTGTCATCATTTATCTATATATTGCGTATCTTTACCCCGCGAAAACGAAAAAACAGTCGATAAAATGAAAAAACAAATCATACTTATTGCAATCTTATGTTGTACAGCCTTTGCACAGGCACAAGAAGTTTTTGTAAATGCTGATTTCGTCAGCAGCTATATCTGGCGTGGTATTGACAGCGGCAATGCAAGTGTACAACCCTCACTGGGCCTCAACTGGAAAGGCCTGACCGTCTATGCTTGGGGTCCTACCGAATTTCGCGAAAAGAATAATGAGATAGACTTGTCATTGGAGTACGAATACAAAAACCTGACTCTCTACGCCAACAACTATTTTACCCAAACAGAAGAAGAACCTTTCAAATACTTCAATTACAGTTCACACTCCACCGGACATACTTTTCGAAGTCGGAGCCGGATATATGCTTAGTGAGAAATTTCCATTATCAGTCAGCTGGTACACCACATTTGCAGGAAATGACTACCGGGAAAACGGGAAACGCGCTTGGTCCAGTTACTGCGAATTGAGTTATCCGTTCAGCGTGAAAGATGTAAACATGAGTGTCGAAGCTGGTTTTACCCCTTGGGAAAGTATGTACTCCGACAAATTCAATGTAGTCAATATCGGAGTATCCGCAACGAAAGAAATCAAAATAACGTCCAACTTCTCTCTGCCCATATTCGGAAAACTAATAGCCAACCCCTATGAAGAGCAACTTTATTTTGTATTCGGAATTACGTTGTAGATGATTCTTACACTCAATTATTAACTAATAAATTACCCCCATGAAAAAAAACACTTTCTTTTTTGCGGAGCAGGCCTCCTTCTATTAAGTGCCTGTAATTCGGTCAAAGCACCGGAAGCTATCCTGCCCATTCGAAGCCAAACAGGTAGAATGGCAAAAAATGGAAACATACGCTTTCGTACACTTCGGACTTAACACATTCAACGACCGCGAATGGGGATACGGTGATTCCGATCTAAAACATTCAATCCTACCCGACTGGATTGCGAGCAATGGGTACAAACCTTTGTGAAATCGGAATGAAAGGAGTGATCCTGACAGCCAAACATCACGACGGATTCTGCCTGTGGCCTACTCAACTGACAGAATATTGTATCCGCAACACCCCGTATAAAAAGACGGAAAAAGGCGACATCGTTCGCGAACTATCGGATGCCTGCAAGAAGTACGGCATTAAATTCGCTGTTTATCTGTCTCCCTGGGACAGGCATCAAGCCAACTACGGTTCTCCCGAATATGTAGATTATTTCTATAAACAGCTCAACGAGCTATTAACCAACTATGGTGATGTTTTTGAAATCTGGTTCGACGGCGCCAATGGCGGCGACGGCTGGTATGGCGGAGCGAAATACAGCCGTACTATCGACCGCAAAACATATTACAACTATCCGCGAGCCTATAAAATGATTGACGAACTGCAACCGCAAGCAGTTATTTTCTCCGATGGGGGACCCGGTTGCCGTTGGGTCGGTAACGAGAAACGGATTTGCCGGAGCCACCAACTGGTCTTTCCTCCGTGCCGGAGAAGTTTATCCGGGCTATCGCCAACTATCGCGAACTGCAATATGGCCATGCCGACGGTAACCAATGGGTAGCAGCCGAGTGTGACGTTTCTATCCGTCCGGGTTGGTTCTATCATCCAGAAGAAGACGGCCGTGTGAAAACAGTGGACACTGACCGACTTGTATTACCGTAGCGTAGGACATAACGCAACGTTGTTACTCAACTTCCCCGTAGATCGTGACGGACTGATTCATCCGACAGACTCCGCCAACGCCGTTAACTTCCATAAGAACGTACAGAAGCAACTGGCACAGAATCTGCTGGCCGGCCTTTCCCCCAAAGCCTCAGACGAACGGGGAAAAGCATTCTCTGCAAAAGCGGTGACCGATGGTGAGTATGATACTTATTGGGCTACCAATAACGGCGTCAACTCTGCCACCATCAAGTTTGACCTGCCTCAAACGGAAAAGATTAACCGCATGATGTTACAGGAATATATACCTCTGGGGCAACGTGTCAAATCATTCGTTGTAGAATACAACCAGGAAGGCGAATGGCTTCCGGTAAAATTGAATGAAGAAACGACCACTATCGGATATAAACGCCTTCTTCGTTTCGAAACAGTCACAACAGATAAGATCCGTGTCCGTTTTACAGATTCGCGGGCTTGCCTCTGTATCAATAACATAGAAGCCTATTATGCAGGAGAGACTTCCGATACATATACTGCAAAAAGCAGAAGAGTTAAAGAGCTATCCGTTCACGCTCATTGGAGTAGATGTGGAGGAAGCACAAAATGTATGGATAAAAACAATCAGACCACCTGCTTCATCAACGGAAATACATTATTGATTGATTTTGGGAGAGGAACGCACAATTACCTCCTTCCATTATCTCCCCGACCAAAGTGAATATAATAAAGGAATAATCAGCTCTTATGAAATCTCTGTCGGCACGGATAGTAATGCTGTCAATCAGGTAGTAGCCAAAGATGAATTTTCCAATATAAAGAATAATCCGATTCTGCAATCGGTTTACTTTACTCCGGTTAACGCCCGCTATGTCAACTGAAAGCAACACGGATGATACATGATGGTGAACCAATGGGGTTAGCTGAAATTGGGATACAATAATAGATGATATGGTACAAAAAACAGGAATTATTGTGCAGAAGAAAACTATACTCTCCGTACCTGGCAAACCGAAGATGCAGCATCATTAGCCAAATATCTCAATAACAAGAATATTTGGGATAACTGCCGTGACGGTCTCCCCTATCCTTATAGTCAGGAAGATGCTAACGTTTTTCTCTCTATGGTACAAGCAGAAAGAAAACATTCAAGATTTCTGCATTGAGGTAAACGGAGAAGCAGTTGGAAGTATCGGTTTTGTACCCGCTACGGATGTAGAACGTTTTAGTACAGAAGTAGGCTACTGGATTGAGAACCTTTCTGGAACCAGGGAATCGTTACTGACGCCCTGAAAGAAGCCATCAACTATTATTTCGAACACACTGATAAAGTACGTGTATTCGCAGTCGTATTTGAGCATAACTCCCCATCCATGCGTGTATTAGAGAAAGTGGGATTCACGAAAGTAGGAATTATGCAAAAAGCTATTTTCAAGAATGATAATTTCACGAACGCACATTATTACGAACTTATCAAATAATCCGGAATTCATCAACAGTCTGCCGGACAATCCGGCAGACTGCCCATAAACACCTTGCCAACCCTGAATGAAATCTATAAAAAACCTTCCTCTTTTGCTCAAAA